>CEPX01198243.1_pt1 | contig 13482 bp, 13 predicted proteins | sample 361361 | NCBI WGS metagenome assembly CEPX01 (sample SAMEA2619974, study PRJEB7988) | marine metagenome | biome: marine biome (ENVO:00000447); feature: mesopelagic zone (ENVO:00000213) & marine oxygen minimum zone (ENVO:01000065); material: "saline water (ENVO:00002010), including plankton... | reverse complement strand
GCATCAATGTTTTCCTGCTTTTGTTGTTCAACCTGTTCCTGGTATTTTCTTAAATCAACACACTGAGCAAATTGATCGGTATCAAGGTTAAGTTCGGTTGCAAATTCTCTGTAAAGAACTTTCAATTCCTCAACATTAGGTTGTTCTGAACATTCAGCTTGTCTGGTGAACAATAATTCTTTATACTCCCAGAACTTTTCCTGATCTCTGGCACATTCTGCAGCTTCACTTGCTTCAACAGAATAATTATGAGCTGGTAAAGGGAAATATTTGAAATACAATTTTACTTTACCATCATACTTTTGCATTACTTCCTCAACTATTGGTTCAGCAGCTTTTGTAAATGGACATGTAAAACATCCAACCTCAACAATTGTAACTGGGGCATTATCAACACCTCTGGAAGGAAGTCCATCAAAAGAAACCATGCTTACCTGTGCAGGAGTTGGCGGGAAAAGCCAGGCTAAAGGATCAGAACCTGAATAAGTTTCAGGGTTTAACAAACAGAGTTCATTGCTGTCCTGACCATTACAGTTTCCGTAAGCAAATAAATTAAACAAACCAATTCCCGTGAAAACAATGCTTAACAAAAATATTATCATAAAAACATTAGCAATTGATTTGAAATGAGAATGCACAAACTTTCCAAAGCCTTGGTGGTGTTTCATTAGTTTCATTGAAACAATCATCTGGAAGCGTTTATCCAGACCAGTATTGCATGGCCGCAAAGTTACAGTTCTCAGCATACAACCAAAAGCTTCTTTTGCAAGAGGCCTGTGTTTAGCGGAAAAAATACTAAGAATTCCGAAAACAATTAATGCTACAATACAAACAACCATTTCAACCGATTAAATTAATTAGAATAACTATAAATGCTTTGTGGAAAGATTAGGAAATCACATTAATTTTCTTTTTTGCTGAAAAACCAGTAATGTTCTTTATTGTTGTTTCAAGAATTCTCTCAAGGGCTTCCTGACTATTAAAAGCACTATGTGGAGTGATTAGAACATTTGGCTCTTTTATTAAAACATGATTTTGTAAAATTGTTTTTAGGTTACATTCTTTTGGAAAATTCTTATGAATAACCTGCTTTTCTTCCCTAATATAACATTCTCCTTCCAGCACATCAAGACCTGCCCCTCCAATAATTCCTTTTGATAATCCTTTGATTAAAGAAGGTGTATCAATTATTCCTCCTCTGGCAGTGTTGATTATTATAACTCCTTTTTTGAATTTTTTAAGCGAAGTTTTATTCAGCATGTGTTTTGTGCTTTCAACCAAAGGAACATGGAAAGTTATTATATCTGAATTTTTATAAAGTGTATCAAGTGAAACATATTTGAATCCAAGTTTGTTCTTCAGATTTTTATCTCGATGCCTCTTGTAAACAAGCACATTCATCTGGAATCCATTAGCTATTCTGACAACATGTTGTCCTATATGGCCACATCCAACAACTCCAATTGTTTTATTTTTTAAATCAAATCCTTTAAGGCCATCTGCTGAAAAATCAGCTTTCTGAGTTCTTACATAAGCAGTGTGAATTTTTCTGGATAAAGCTAAAAGCAAAGCAAAAGTGTGTTCAGCTACGGTGTTTTCACCATAAGTAGGAACATTAGCTACAGTTATTTTCCGTTTTTTACATTCCTGAATATCAATATGATCAAATCCTGTTGAAAGAGTGGTTATTAACTTTAATTTTGGTAACTGATCCAGAACTTTAGAAGTTACTCGAGAATAAATGAAAACTCCTATCGCATCAAAGGATGAGATTTTTTTTGCCCTGGAAGGATTGAGTTCTTTAGAAGAAAAATAAAGCTTGTGCTTTTTTAATTTTTCTTTCAGAAAATTTTCTTCCCACTTTTCAACTTCAAAAAAAGCAATTTTCATCATAAAACGCCGCAATTAATAATATTAAAGAAGTATTTTAATCTTACGAGAAAAAAGGGAAACGTAATAATACCTTTGGAGCTAAATTAAGTTGAGAATTATGGAAACTAATGAAGAACTAAGCAATGGAGCATGGAAAAAGTTTCTTAAAAGACATTGGAAAATGTCAGTATTAATGATTGGAGGCATTGCAGTAGCTGCTATTTCAGCTGTGCTTGTGTTTCTCTGGGTTGTGGCTGATTTACAAACAACTGGAACAGTACCGGCTTTGCTTGGTGAATGGACTGTTGGATATTCTATTACATTTATTTTACACATGATTTTTTGGGTGCTTATTTTAGTAGGAAGTTGGGTAGCTCCGATTGCAGCAATAATCTATTATCAATGGTACAAAAAATTGCCAGCTAAAGAACGGAAAGAGTATGAAAAACCAGAACGTAAATCATCCGGAGAAGACTTTATGTCATTTTTGTCCGGAGTAATCTGGTTGATTATTGTTTGGTTCTATGGCATGTGGGATACTGCATTTCAAGAATGGACATTTAACGATTGATATATTCCTGTTTAGCATCATGGTTATTGGCTTTCCTAATCGTAGGAATTCCAGGAATACTATTTGTAATCTGGGCCCTTAGTAGAGATTAAAAAATTTCTAAATTCGCTTTTTTCTTAAATCGTTTAATTTTTCATCTTTTTTTCTGAATATTTCTGCTATTGGCCTCATTATTCTAGAAACTTTTGAAGCATGAACCGTTGATTGAGCTGTTTTCACTCCAACACTTTCTAACCGGATCAATCTCAATATCCTTGTCCAAGCACTTGATGCAAATTTTACAACACGTGAAGCTTTGAAAACTCTCCCAAGCCTGAAAATTGTTCCAAAAGGCAAAAAACTCAATATCAAAAGCCACTCTTTTGTAACAAACTTTTTCTTATCCTCTGCCTTGTGAAAATCATAAGCCAATTCAACAAAAAGAAAAGACAAAGCAAAAACATCAATATCATGAATCAATTTCAAAGTTTTTTCATCTAGATGGAAAAAAAATTCTGCTATTAGTGCAACAATAATGAATATTAGTGATAGCGTTAAGAGCAAATCCCACAAGTTTTTAGCCCAATTAACCATACAAAAACTAAACGGATTACTCCTTATTAAACTTTGATAAAAGCCATCTAATAAAAGTAAACTACCTGAATTGGCCATTAATCACTTTTTTTCACAGAGGTAAACCCAAACTTAAAGACTTGAACAAATAGAAAAGCGCCCCCGGTAGGACTTGAACCTACGATCCTCTGGTTAACAGTTGACTAAAAAAATTAATGGCGCCGAAGGTAGGACTTGAACCTACGATCCTCTGGTTAACAGCCAGATGCTTTACCTGCTAAGCTACTTCGGCCCAAAAAACTGATTTAAATCATTAGGACTAATAATATGGTTTTCTATGGATTTATAAAAGCTTCTTAAATTGTCTGGAACCACTACTTTAACTTTATAACCTTCTTTTTCAAAGTCTTGGATTTTAATTGATAATGCCTTTGCCTTATCTTCACCACGCCAAGCAGTACATTCAATTATTAAGTTTCCAACTTTAAAATCTGGAAAATACGTTGATGAAAGCTTCATACATGGTTCATATAAATAATCTGCTGAAAGACTATCTAAAATATTTGCTATTTCTAATTCAAATTTATTCCTTACAAATTCACCTCTATTGGTTTTCCATTTCTTTTTGTTAATTTTCTTAAATCTGCGATGCTGTATCTCAAAATATTCTTCCGGTTTTTCTTTTTTCATTTTTGCATGCCAATGCTTCAATTGATCTTTATTAATAATATAACTCCTGGCATTCTTCAATATTTCATCTAATCTATTTTCTTTTAAATATTTTTTTTGAACAGCTAATCCTCCTTTTTTTCTAAAATAATTATGTTCTATTAGTTTGTAATTAAAATCAACCTCATTTAAACCTAAGAACTTAAGAAAAACTTTAAATCTATTATAAGGCATCCTTGAGTTCATTTTTTTATATTGGTGAATGCAAATATCTGGAATTTTAATAAGTTTTTCCAATTTCCTTTCTGAACCTGCCTTCTTAATAGAATCATAAACCAGTTTAATTTGAATTTTCGGGTCAATTTCTACTAACATTATAGAGCTCTCTTTTAGAATCTTATATTGTTTTCGAAGCCCCACATTGCCGGTGCAAAATCAAGATAATTAATTGACAAATATCTTATATAGTACAAATTCTATAGTAATAAAAAAGTAATGCTTAAATCGAGGGAAAATCATGGATGAAACACAGGAAACAATACTTCTCGGGATAATATTTGGCTTTACAATAGTAGCAGTCGCATTTTTATCATTCTTTTCAGGATTAGACGAATTAAACTTTGTGAATCCTTTTCTGTTTGAGGATATTCTAAACCTAGTGTCTTCTATTGGATTTATTGCATTTGTATTAGTTTTACCACTTCCGTATGCCGTCCTTATTGTTTTAAGCATGCACAAGGAAAAAAAGGAAGTATATGGTATTACAGGAATTGGAATTTTACTGGCAATAATCAGCTGGATATTACTGTTTGGAATAAATGCAAATGAGATATTGCTCGGAGTATTTTTCATAATCTCACTCAGAATATTAATCGAAGTTGCCTTGATTAAAAAGGACGAATTGCACAGATTTGTTACATACCGAACAGCAGCCGAAGCAGCAAAAACAGCTTTTTTTATTTTCGCAATCGGGATTTTTATTTCATCCGCAATGATAGAACAAAACAACCAAGAACAAAAAATCCAGGAATTTGGAAATGCAATAATGGATATTGCATTTGAACAATCAGGAAATGAAACCACAAACGAATTGCTTGCTGATTTAATATTAAATACTCAAAAGAAAACAATTACATCAATTATGCAGACACCACAGTATCAAGATATTGAAGATAAAACAGACAATGATGTTATTTCATTTGTATTACTAATGGAAGCCCTCGAAACTAAAGTAAATGCAGAATCAACAAAACAGGAAATACTTGATCAATTAGATGAAAACCAACAAAATAATCAGCAAATTTTAACATTTGAAACACTCAGACAACAAAGTCCACTAATTAATACAGTAGCAGAAAACCTCTGGTTAATAGTTTCCTCAAGCATTGCATTAATGTTCATATTTTTCTCAAACTTGATTTTTGCAAACCTTACCGGAGTTTATACATCAATCCTGAACAAAGGTTTTGGAAGTAAAGGAAAAAAACCAAAAAGAAAAAGAATCGAAGTAATTAAAGAAAAATTTTGACTGGAAAAGTTTATTAATAAAAAAAACGTTTCTTGAACAGAGGTGCTAAAATGCCACAAGAACACTATGAAGAATACAAAAAAAATATTGGATTAAGAGATAAGCATAAAATAAAAGCCAAAAAGAAAAGAAAAAACGCGAGTAATTTGCCAATTGTTGGAAGCCTGGATGAATGGATGGCTGCAAGGCATGACAGCAAAGCTGAAAATCATGAAAAGCAGGCTTTTGAAAGTGCAGAAAATCATGCTAAAGCACTGAAGAAAAAATACAAGCTTTGAGTTTCATTGGTTTTTCAGCCATTTTTCATATTGCTTGTGATTGCCTGCAAATAAAACAAACCTTGTTTTTGATTCTTCTCTGAAACAAACTCTAAATTGACCAGATTCAATAACAAAATTTGGAACGCCGTGTTTTAAATGCCTGGCTGTTTTTAAAGTAGAAAGTTGTTCTATTTTTTTTAAAATTTTTCCTTTTTCAGAATTATCTAATTTTAAAAAGAATCTATCCCAACCATCAACATACTTAATCAAAAACAAACAGAGTCACTTGAAACCATATTTTTTCTTGACATCCTGCTCGCTTAAAATTTTCCTCTTGCCTTGTTTAACTTCTTTCCAAATCTTATTCATTTTCTTAACGGCCAATTCATCCTCAATATCTCTTAAATTCTTAAAAACTTTATATTTCTCACCCAGCTCAAGAACACCCGCTCTTATAACTTCACTCCTGTTCTTGTAAACTCCGGTTTTTGTTAAACGATCAACAATAACTTCCTGTGCCCCTTCCAATCTAACCAAAGTATCAGCCATAAAATCACCTATCAAAATGATATGTAGTAATTAGTACTCTTGAAGTTAATAAATGTTTCGAGAAACAGAAGCGAGCATGCCTCAAAATGGATATCAAATAAGATTACAGTGTAACCCTAACCCGCACTTACTTCCATTTACCTCAAACACTGAGTGAAAAAGTTACCGTTGCTCCCTTCCGGGCCTGGCGGGTTTGGCTTTACCAAACAATTTTAAGGGATAGAAGGTCATTGTGATGGGAAAGGTACTATAACCCAAATGAGACCTCTTCCAAGGCTTCGGTTCCGGCTAAAGCGGGTTTCCGGTAACAAAGGACCGCTAATTCTCCAACCTAGCTCAGATATATTGCAGCAGAAGAAGTATATAAAACCGATTTACTAAAGAATTTTGAGGCAAATAAAGAGATTAAAATTAAATTAAACCATTTTTAACACTTTTTCAAGAAATTAGAGCTTTGTTAAGTTTTATTAACACTTTATTGTAAAAAAGAGAAACATTAAGACTTCTACATAAAGAATTAAGGGCTTCTGAGGGGGTTTTAGATCCAAAAAACGTTAAAAAACGCTTATACATAAAACTAAATGAATATAAAGGAGTTAAGCACCAATAGTAACAGAATCTAGCTTTTTGAGTCATAAGATTCGACTAAAAACTTTAGGGAAGGGGTGAAACTTTGAAATCTATAGTAGAAAACGCTATCACAACAGAAAGTAGTAAAACAGAGGACCGTTTAGAAGAGTTCGGAACACCAAAAATCATGGTTATTGGAGCCGGAGGAGCGGGATGTAATGCAGTAAACAGGCTTGCAAATATGGGAATATCTGGTGCTCAGCTTGTAGCAGCTAATACAGATAAACAGCACTTAGCTATTATAAATGACGAATTAACCAAAATTTTGATTGGAAAAAGCGTCACAAGAGGCCTAGGAGCAGGCGGATACCCTGAAATAGGAGCAAAAGCAGCAGAGGTCAGTAGATCTTCACTTGAAGAAGTACTGGATGGAGTAGACATGCTTTTTATTTCCTCAGGAATGGGTGGAGGAACAGGAACCGGATCAGCACCAATAATTGCTGAAATAGCAAAAGAACAAGGAGCAATAGTAATAGCTATTGTAACCTACCCATTTGCTTTGGAAAAAGCAAGATTGGTAAAAGCAGAGGAAGGAATAGAATCATTGAAAGAGGTAACAGATACTGTGGTTGTAATAGACAACAATAGATTAGTAGAATTAGTTCCTAACTTGCCAATACAGGATGCATTCAAAGTAGCAGATGAGGTTATTGCAAGAACAGTAAGAGGAATCACAGAAACAATAACTCAGCCTTCATTAATCAACCTTGATTATGCTGATGTTCGATCCATTATGAGCAATAAAGGATTGAGTGTTATAGCGGTAGGAGAATCAAAAAGTGTTGATAAAGTTAATGAGGTTGTTAGTGACACACTCAAGAATGCTTTACTTGATGTAGATATTGGAGGAGCTTCAGGAGCATTAATCCACATTACCGGCGGACCGGAATTAACTCTTGGAGAAGCCAACCAGATTGGAGAAATGTTAACTGAAAGAATCGATCCTAAAGCAGCAGTAATATGGGGATCCAGAGTTGACCCTACCTTTGAAAACAAAATAGAAGTAATAACAATTTTCACAGGAGTTAATAGTCCTTACATAAGAGGACCAAGCGCTGCAGCTGCAGGCGATGCAAAAGCAACAAGAAGAGATTCATTTAATCTGGATTTCGTGAAGTAAAATTTCTAAATAATGAGAGGGATTTTCCCTTTCTCTATTTCTTTTTTTCAAAAAAATAATTTTGATTTTTAAAAATATTTTCCACTAATTGTTTTCTTCCAAATAAAGAGAAATAGCTTCTTTAATATTTTTCATTGCCTGTGCTTTAGTGTTTCCTTCAGAAATACACCCTTGCAAAGCAGGAACATAAACAGTATAACCACCCTCTTCCTGCTTCTCAAAAACAATGTCAAAATACACTAAAACCACTGTACATATATTGCTCAAACAACTATAAAGACTTAACTCAAAAGAATAAAGGTAAAGCATTCACTATAAACAGAGCAAGTATAAAGTAAAGGAATGCTTTGGAAATTATTTTTTGTTTTTCTTCTTTTGATTTTTTCACGAAACCCAAATAAGGAACGAATAAAATTCTTGCCATTCTTCCGCCATCGAAAGGATTCATTGGAAGGAAATTAATCGCGGCTATCAAAAAGTTCAATAGGAATAACCAATAAATGAATTCTATAATAACAGAAAGAATTATACCATAAGTGAAATAAGATTCAGGAACCTCAAAGCTTTCATTCCTGATTCCCTCAGGAACAAACCCATACTGGCCAATAACATTGGGCTGTAAATTTAAATCAATTAATTCTCCGTTTCTGTTTAAAGAAAAAGTTTTTTCTTCTAACCTGTTCTTTTGAATTTCGCTGAATAATTCATTAGGGCTGTTTATAGGAGCTCCGTTTATCCCTGTGATAATATCTCCTGATTCCAGGTTTCCAAAAGAAGAACTTGGATATGTTGTGCCACAGAAACTTGTTTCTTCCAGAACATTAGTAACCTGAACTCCGGAAAAAAAGTTTTCCTGAACTCCAGGATATAAAGAATCTGTTAAAGGATTCACCGAAGCAATCGCGCCAAAAAGTAACAAACCCGCTAAGAACATTAAAGCAATATTAGCCATTGGCCCGGCTGCTAAAAAAGGAAGAACCTTTTCGTCTTTTCCTTTTTTAACCTGTTCTTCATCAGGTTCAACAAACGCCCCTATCGGAAGAAAACCAAGAAGAATAACTCCGGTTGATTTTATTTTGAAATCATGTCTTCGCCCTAAAATTCCGTGCATTCCTTCATGAACTAAAAGAATTATTATCAGAGAAATCCATGCATGCAACGGAGGAGTTATAGGAACTCCGGGAATTTTTACTCCGGGAATTAAAGGAGCTACTCCGGGACAGCTTCTTATTCCAAGCATGTATTTAGTAATTATTTCCCAGGCCTGCATCATTAAAGAAAATAAAGTGAAACCGCTTAAGCCCATTAAACCAAAAGAAGCAACCAAAAGAGGATACGCGGGACCGATTAGAATGTTGTTTGAGAAAATGTTTCCAAAAAACAAGTCAAGGGAAACTATTATTGAAGACATTGCAAGGAATGAAACAATGAATAATAGTGCTCGTTTTATTTTAGATAATTTTCTCCCGTAAAGGAAGTCAACAGCTATTGCACCAAAACCAAATATCATCCCAATGGTTGCAAAAATATCCAGAAACTTATGGTGTTTACCCATCCTATCAAAGAAAGGCAGTGGCTTTTTGCTCTTTATCAGGCTGATTAAATAATACGTGTCATTCTTAGTGAAGCGCTTTATCAGATAAGTGATTCCTAAAGAAACAAGCAGGAAGCCCAGTATAATGAAAACAAAATCAAATTCCAAAAAATAACACCATTTAGCCTAAAAAGAAGATAAAGAAAGTATTATTTATAAGGCTTGTTCTTTAGATAAGTAATTAGACTAAGTGTTTTTTATGGCTGAAACTAACGAACTGAAGAAGAAAGGATCATACGATGTTTACGATTACGTGTTCTCATTAGAGGGACAACTGAAAGGATTACAGACTGAAAAGCAGATGACTACTGCAAGGATAAGTCAGTTGCAGCTCGATCTGGAAAGATTGAGAAAAGAAATTACTGAATTGAAAACCCCTCCTTTGGTTGTGGGAACTATTTCTGAGGTTCTGCCCGACGGATCAGCAGTTGTGAAAAACACTAATGGTATGGAATTTTTGGTTAATTCAATGAAAGGATTTGAAGGAGAACTGGAAGCCGGAAACAGAGTTGCAATGAACCAGAGAACTCTTGTTATTACAAAAGTACTTCCTGAGATTAAGGACTGGAGAGTTTCCTCAATGGAAGTAATTGAAAAACCAAAAATAACTTTTGAGGATATTGGCGGTTTAATAGAACAAACCCGTGAATTGGATGAAGCAGTTATTTTACCCTTACTAAACCCAAAAGGATTTTCAGATTTAGGAATAGATCCTCCAAGCGGAGTTTTATTACACGGAGCTCCCGGAACAGGAAAAACTTTATTAGCTAAAGCTGTTGCTAACAAAACTAACTCAACTTTTATTTCATTATCGGGAAGCGATTTGGTTAGAAAATACATCGGAGAAGGTTCAAGGCTTGTTAAGGATGTTTTCAAACTGGCTGTTGAGAAGAAACCTTCAATAATTTTTATTGATGAAATTGATGCGGTTGGTTCTCATAGGTACGCAACCTCTAATGGAGACAGGGAAGTGCAGAGAACAATGATGCAATTATTAGCTGAGATGGATGGCTTTGAGGAAGTTGAAGGAGTAAAAATTATAGGAGCAACCAACAGACTTGATATGCTCGATCATGCTCTTTTGAGGCCCGGTAGATTTGACAGGTTAATTGAGGTTCCGAATCCTGATGAAAAATCAAGAGAAAAGATTTTTGAGATCCATGCTTCCAAAATGAAACTTGATCCTAAGATTAATCTTACTGAACTGGCTGTTTTAACTGATGGTTTCACAGGAGCAGATGTGAAATCAGTTTGTACAGAAGCAGGAATATTTGCTTTGCGGGAAAACAAAAAGAAAATTTCATTAAAACACTTTAACGAAGCAATCCAAAAAGTAACCAAAAAACCAGAAGAAGACCTTGTTCCAAGAGACAAGATGTTTGCTTAAGTATAATAATAAGGAACCGATTGGCCAACGGTTGCAGGTTCTTTAATTATTTCTAAAGTCGAAATATCACAACCATATTCTGAAAACATCCTATCACATTCTGCTACTACTAAAGGAACAAAATCCCAAGCATAATAACCTGAGCTTGTAATATATCTAGCAGGATATAAATCCTTATTTAACAGACACCCCGTACCATTATGGCGTCTTAATCCTGCGGCTAAGTTTGAATAAATAATATCAGGACCCCCAGAAAGTATTGAGTTAGTTGAACAATAATAATTAACGGAAGTGGTTGAATTGTTTTGTAAATGGTACAACGCACAATCAATGTTTTCAAGTGGATCCATTGCTTTCATTTTTTGTCTAGTTACAGGATCGTTCACAGTTGTAAGACCATTAACCGAGGCAATTTGAACTGATGGTTCGTTAATACAATCTTGAACTCTTTCAACTCTTAGTTGACCATAACCAAAAGAAGTATAATCATCCAAGGTTTTACTAAAATCCCCATGATTATTAGGATCCCATTCACTTTCTCTTTGAAACAAAGCGAGTATCATTCCGTCAGGACCTAAACCTAATTCTCTAGCTTTTAAAACAGCGTGTTGTTTATGGGAATTTAAACCAGATAAATCAACAGGTTCAAGAGGTTCAAATGGTTCAGTCACTCCGGACTTTTTTTTTTAAAAACATCTATTAAGAATTGTAAATCTAATCTAGCTTTACATTCAGCAACGGTTGCACAATCACCAGCTTCAACTCTTGGACCAGGAGGTTGTGGTTCACCTTCTTTTTTATCAAACAATGGCCAGTCATCCCAAGCACTTTCAGATAAATCTTCTAAAACTACTTCTTCAGAAACTTCCCCCCATTGTAAAACAAAGGGATAAGCATCGCTGTCTCTTTCTTTCCAATCAGTTGGAGTTGGGTTTTGTTTATCTGTTGTTTCAACTCGAATGTACAAAACAATTTCAGAGTCTTCTTTAAAACCAATTGAATCTAAAGCTTTACCCAAATTATCGAATAACGCCCCTTTAACTGAAATATCACTATAACTTGGAGCAATAGTCACTGATTTTGTTCTGATTGGTTGAGTATAACCTTCAGGCTTATAACCACTAGAGGTTGTTTGAATTCTTATACAATCTTCATTATTTTTACATATATCCGCAGTGGTTGGTGGTTCATTCCACAATTCAAAAGTAAATTGATTAATAGTACAACTTGCATCAGCAGCTCGGAAAGTTGCTTGTAGTGAATGACCCGCATTATATTCAACAACCGGAATTTCGTTTGCCCATGTTGGAAGTCGGTCTTGTTCAGCTAAAAATATTGAATTAAAAACCGTTTTACAGGTACCTGTTGAACCTTGAACAATAGATAAGTCCCTATCGGTTAGCACTCCTTCTTTTTTTAGAAGAATTTTAAAAGCATCATTAATTTTAGAAATTTCTAAAAAATCCGCATTCGGAGGATAAGTCTTATCTTTAGTGGCATCAATTGATTGTTGAAACCAATATCGCCCAGGTTCTAAATTAAAAATGTAAAAAGCACCTTTAACTTTGTCTAAAAAATCAGAGGCATCCCATTTAACCTCAACAGAATCATCTCGCGAATACCTTGAATCAGTATTTTTCAAAACAGTTATTTTGTCTTTATTAAGTTCTAAATCAGAATTAGTAATTCCAAAATCTTCTGGAGCAACTCTCAAACCAAAAATAACTGTGCCGGGCTGTTGAACAATTTTAGGGGGTTGATTTTCAACAACCTTGGTTGGATTAATAATATTAAAGGGAATTGCTTCTGTGTACTTCCACTTACCGGTACAAGCAGTAACTTGGTTTTCATTACAAGTTCTTGCTCTAATCCAAATAGATGTTTCTTTTTTATTGCCAAATTTCTCTACAACCCCATATAGGGAAGGTAGTGGAGGTACAAATTGAGGTAAAAATTCTTGTTTACTCGCAAAAAACCTCAAACTATGACTGAATTGACTTATCTGTGAACCAAGATAACAATTATTATTTTTAGCCTCACATTGATCGGTCAAATTTGGAGCCACATTCCAAAATTCAAGGTTATTGAATTTTGAATGCTCTCTTAGATTATTATCGACTCGGAACTCGGTTTGTTTATCTATAGTTAAATCTAGTTGAACAACAACAGGTAATGTGATCCCGTCTAAATAAATACCATTAGTAGATTCAATCAACTTAACAGCAGGAATTGAACCCACATACTTATATTCTGGCTCTTTAGAGGGATCATGCATCTCCCACGCTTCTCGAATACCAGTAATTCTACTTAATAGAGTCAAAACTGGCCCTCCTGGCGTACCAGGAACCACCCCGGGAATAGTAATAGGATCTGTAACTGCTGCTTCAACTACGTTACCAGGAGTTACATCAATAATTTTAATAGCATTTTGAACTAATTGAATTTCCCGTTCATTTGAAAGCCACCCTGAAAAAGTTTTGTATCCGTTGGCTTTTGTTGGTTTCACTTTTAGTTGAATAGAAACCGTGGCAATTTGGTTAACAAGATCTAAGTTATCAAATTTCAAATTCATGACAGCTGGAGCACCCCAACCAGTGAAAGTAGTATCAGTACTACAACCTGATGACCCATTAACTCGCATATATACCTCTGCTTGGCTAGGCCAGTTACTACAATCCATAATCGAATTATTTAGAGTTACTCTAAAACCCGCTTCGCTGCCTAATAAACTAAAAAATTCAACAACATAA
>CEPX01198226.1_pt1 | contig 13482 bp, 10 predicted proteins | sample 361361 | NCBI WGS metagenome assembly CEPX01 (sample SAMEA2619974, study PRJEB7988) | marine metagenome | biome: marine biome (ENVO:00000447); feature: mesopelagic zone (ENVO:00000213) & marine oxygen minimum zone (ENVO:01000065); material: "saline water (ENVO:00002010), including plankton... | reverse complement strand
CACAACGCCATCCTTTATCAAGTTCAAGGTTGCGCCTGCAGCAATCAATCCAACCTTACTAATTTCTTCTTCGCTCAGTTCTTTTCCTTCAATGAAAACAAGATCCTTTATCTTCATGCTCGCGCTCTCAGTGTGCATTGCAAGAGTAACAGCCGTTTCTACCTTATCCAATCCAAGAATCTTAATTATTCTAAGTGCGCTTCCCGGAGGCAAGTGGTCTAAAACAGTTCCGTTTGATATTGGGACTAGTCTTACATCATCCTGTTTCATTTTTTCACATCCTTTAGCATGTTCAGCAATGCCTGCCTTACAGGAACTCCGTTCTCAGACTGCTCAAAGTATAGTGCAGCATCTGTACTGTCAAGCTCTTGTTTAATTTCGTTCACACGCGGCAGTGGGTGCATAATCTTGAAGCCCTTCTTGGCGTGCTTCAAAAGATCTTTTCCCAGAATGTAAACGTTCTTGATTTGCTCGTACTCAAACTCATCCACAAATCTTTCCTTCTGAATTCTTGTCGCATAAAGCACATCAAGCTCAGGTAAAAATTCTTCAACCTTCTCGGTTTCCTTGATTGCAATTTTGTCCTTTACATCATTTATAATGTTTTGCGGCATCTTCAAACTCTCTGGCGCAATCAGGAACACGTTCACATTCTCAAACTTTGCAAGTGCATACATTAGACTGTGAACAGTTCTTCCATATTTCAAATCACCCAGCAGCCCGATGTTCAATCCACTTATCTTTCCAAACCGCTTTTTTATCGTGTAAAGGTCAAGAAGTGTTTGTGTTGGATGCTGGTTTGCCCCATCTCCCCCATTTACAATCGGTTTGTCGCTTACCTCTGCAGCTCTTTTCGCTGCCCCCTCGATCCAATGCCTCATTACAATTATGTCAGCGTAACCCCCAACAACTCTAATGGTGTCTGAGAGTGATTCTCCCTTTTTGGTTGAAGAAACTTTTGCGTCCGCAAATCCTACTACACTCCCACCAAGGCTCTGGATAGCGGTTTCAAAGCTAAGTCTTGTTCTAGTGCTTGGCTCAAAGAAAAGAGATGCAACAACCTTATCCTTCAAAAGCTCGTTTTTCTTGCTGTCTGGCAGCTTTTCCATTCTAGCTGCCTCGTCCAACACAAAGTCAATGTCTTTGCGTGAAAAATCAGATATACTTACAATGTCAGTTAAACTCAAAGTCAAGTTAACCCGCTAACTATCGAGTGAACAAAATTATTTAAAGCTATGGTGGGATTGGGCGTTATGTGTAATGTAGAAGTCTTTTCCGCAATGCTTTTTAATCTCTTTGATAGCAACTATTAATTGGCCTTGCCTTCTGAAGACCTTTGTCTTCTGTTCGGGCCTATATAATAGAATAATATGTATGGTTGGGGGTTGAATTGATGGAAAGTATTGTTAAGAAAGCTGTTAAGAGAGCAAAAGCAGGTAAGGCCAAGGTGCCTAAGGGAAAGAAGACAATTGGAAACGATGAGGAACTTGTAAAGTTGCTTGAAACCGCGCAGGCTAAGATCCGCGTTGTGGGTGTTGGCGGAGGCGGAGGCAATACTATTACTAGAATGACTGAGGTTGGCATAACTGGTGCTGAGACACTGGCTGTAAACACTGATGCACAGGATTTGTTGAAAGCAGTTGCCAACAAAAAAATGCTTATTGGAAAAGAGTTAACTCGTGGACTTGGTTCAGGTTCAGACCCATCAGTTGGAGAGGGAGCAGCCAGAGAATCCATTGAAGACTTAACAGAAACATTGTCAGACGCAGACCTGGTTTTTATCACCTGCGGAATGGGTGGTGGAACAGGAACCGGTGCCGCACCAACAATTTCAGAAATAGCAAAGGAAGTTAATGCCCTTACAATAGGTGTAGTTACTTTGCCTTTCACTGTTGAAGGGAGAAAGAGAATGGAGAACGCTCTCCATGGCCTTGGAAATTTGCGAAAGAACTGTGATACAGTAATCGTGATTCCAAATGATAAGATTTTGGAGATCGCACCTGACCTTCCAGTTAATGCAGCTTTTAAGGTTGCGGACGAAGTTCTAACCAATGCTGTGAAAGGAATTACAGAAATGGTTACAAAGCCAGGTTTGATCAATCTTGATTACGCTGACCTGAAAACTATTCTGTCAAGGGGTGGAGCAGCAATGATTGGCCTTGGTGAAAGCAGAGGAGACGAGAACGGAGAAGCTCGTGCTTTAGAAGCAGTTGAGAACGCTCTCACAAGCCCACTGCTTGATGTTGACATCAGCGGCGCAAACCGTGCCCTAGTCAACGTGATTGGTGGAACAGACATGACTTTGCGCGAAGCAGAGATGATTGTTGAAACCGTTTCAGCAAAAATCAGCAGTAATGCCCACATAATTTGGGGTGCAATGATTGATGATAACATGCCTAGAAACCAGATTCAGGCAATGGTTGTAATTGCTGGTGGAAAGTTCCCATACTTGGACGGGGACGTTGACAAAATGGATTTGTCCGAGCCAATTGATTTGGGAATAGAATTCACGGGCTAGAAAAAACTAGCCTTTCCCTATTTTCTTTTTCTTAAACAAAACAGTGGGTAGAATAATCGCTGCTATTAACGCGATTATTCCTGTTGGAATAGCCATGTCGCCAAATTCTATTCCTGCAAACTCAGGGACGCATTGTGCTGCCCCTACATGGTCGCAGGTTGCAGGGCCTTTTTGCCAGCAGAAATAATCTAATGTACTGTGAAAGTAATCATAGCAATTTGGCGGCGCAATATTTCCACAGTTACTTGTTGCTGCTCTAAAGCTTGCTGTACAACCATTTCCCATTGTACATTGAACCGTGCAAGCAGTGTCTGTTTTGCAGGCACTCCCATTCCAATTACAGACATTACCTGTTCCCGGAAGTTTTACTTCATAGTAGTTTCCGCAAGAACCTTCGGTCTTTACTGTGCAGGTAGCAATACAGCCTCCACCCGTTGGGCAAGTTGCTGCAAAAACATTTAGGGTATTAGATAAAAACAGTATCAGTGTCAAAACAACAAAGAAAATCTTTTTCATTCGACACTAATAAAAGTCCTTTGTTGAATTTAAACCTTTCTATGAGGGCGTTCACCAGTTTTTTAAAGCTTTCCTTGCCCCTTTTAATATAAGGAATTGGTGTTTATGGTTTTGAATAAGGTTTCTTCATTTCTCGCTTCGGCAAGACGTGTACTGATTATTGCGCGTAAGCCAAACTGGAATGAATACCAAACAATGGCGAAGGTAACAGGCCTTGGTATTGTAGTTATCGCACTGCTGGCCTATATCATTTATCTTTTCTTTGCATTCTCTCCACTAGGTTAAATTGCCTAAGGCCATGTTTTGGGGGCGAAGGCAAACGCTTTAAAAGCTTTAACTATTGAAATATAGTATTAACCTATAGCGATTTTTTGCTGTTTTTTAGGTGAGAGCAATGATTTTTCCTGTGAGGACCACGGTTGGCCAAGAAAGGCTTGTTGTAGATATAATCACCAACAAAATCAAAAGTGACGAACTGCAAATCTACAGTCTCTCTGTTATCCCTGGTTTGAAAGGATATATTTTGATTGAAGCGGAAGACGAACTAACTGTTCGCCACTCGATTACAAATACTCCTCACATCAAGGGGCAGGGAATCGTGAAAGGTGCAATTAAGATTGACGAGCTTGACTCGCTGCTTGAGGCCAAGCCCCTCATGAAGAGCATTGAAGAGGGTGCAAAAGTTGAACTTATCTCAGGCCCTTTCAAGGGGGAGAAAGCAAGAGTATTGCGTGTGAACACAACAAAAGAAGAGGTAACAGTTGAGTTGCTTGAAGCAGCGGTGAAGATTCCTGTTACAATTAAAGCTGAGAACATTAGAATAATCAAGGAATGATTTTTATGCCAGAAATTAGTGTTTTGATTGAAGCCGGTAAGGCAACTGCTGCCGCTCCATTAGGCCCGGCACTTGGACCGCTTGGAGTAAACATTGGTGACATCGTTAATCAGATTAACGAGAAGACAAAAGATTATGCTGGAATGAAAGTTCCCGTGAAAATTTCTGTTGACTCTAACAAGAACTTTGAAATTTCTATCGGAAGCCCGCCAACAAGTGCTCTTATAAAAAAGGAGCTGGGGCTAGATAAGGCAAGCGACAACCCGAAAACCACTTTTGTTGGAAGCCTTACAATGGACCAGGTCAAAAAGGTCGCGGATATGAAGATTGATAACCTTGTTGCTTACTCTGAAAAGAGTGCAATGAAGGAAGTTATTGGAACCTGCAATAGCATGGGAATACAAATTGATGACAAGCCCGCTAAAAAAGTTCAGCGGGAGATAAGGCACGGAGAATACTCTTCTTACTTTGAAAAAATTGGTGAAAAGGGAACAGAAGAGCTAACAGAAGAAGAACTCAAAAAGGATGCTTTAGATGTAGAAGAAGAGAGATCTGAAGCAGAGAAGCAGAAGTACCTTGATGAGCACCCTGAACTCAGGAAAGAGCTAGAGGCTGAGGAGCAAGCAGAGAAGGCCGAAGAAGCCAAGGAAGAGAAGCCTGAAGCCGGAAAGGAAGAGAAATCAGAAGAAAAGGCCGAAGGCAAGCCCGAGAGCAAGCCTGAAGAGTCAAAGTAAAGCTATTTAAAGCTTTTATTTCACATTTTTTATATTAAAGTAATATAGTGCCTATTTTTGGGCCGTTTTCCCGAAAGGGGGAGCACCAGCTTTGCTGGGAGGTTATTGAATTGAACGAGAAAGAATTTCTATCGGCATTCCAGATAATGAGAAAAGAAACGAAGAAACGCAACTTTATGCAGAGCATAGAGCTGATGATAAACTTCCGTGGCCTTGACTTCAAAAAGGCTCAGAATCAAATTGATGTAAAAGTTATTATTCCTCATGCAACCGGAAAAGCCAGTGGGAAAACATTACTATTTGCAAAAGACAAGCACTTTGTCGATCAAATGAAGGACAAGGTTGACAGGATAATTCTTGACAGCGAAATCGCGGGCTTGAAGAAGAAAGATATTGCTTTACTTGCCACAGAGTTCGATGCAGTGATTGCAGAGGGTCCTGTTATGATTGCTGTTGGTAAATACCTTGGACAAGAACTTGCTCCGAGGGGGAAGATGCCAAGGCCGGTTAAACCCGAGCCAAATGCAGCACTCTCGGTCTTAAAACAAATGAGTTCTGTTACTCGCGTTACAAACAAAAAAGGAAAGTTTATGCCTGTTGTACAGGTTGTTGTTGGAAATGAGAAAATGGAAGATCAGCAGCTCGCAGAGAACTCTGTCGCAGTGTTTAATGCAGTTGCATCAGCACTCCCTGGAAAAAAGCACAACATCAAAAGTGTTTTTGTTAAAGAATCAATGGGCCCTTCAATAAAGCTCGGTGAGAAAGCGGAGGCCAAAGAATGACCCACCATATTCTTGCCTGGAAGCAAAAGAATGCTGAAGAGCTAAAAGCGCTTGCAAATAAGTACCCTGTAATTGCGGTGGCAAGCCTTACAAACTTCCCTGCTTCACTTTCACAGGTTCTTAGAAAGAAACTTGCCGGAAAGGCAGTTATCAAAGTGTCCAAGACAAGAGTAATAAAGAGGGCTTTGGACGAATCCAACATTGATTCCAAGGAGCTCAACGACTATGTCAAGGAATCTGTAGCAGTCATTTTTACTTCAATGAACCCTTTTGAACTTTATGCTTTCCTGAAAAAAAATAAGGGAAGTGTTTCAGCAAAAGAAGGATCTATTGCAACAATCGACATAATGGTTCCTGCTGGAGACACTGGATTACCCCCAGGTCCTGCTCTTAGTGATCTAAAGGCAGCTGGTCTACAGGTAAAGGTTCAGGGAGCAACAATATTTATTGCCGCAGACAAGGTTGTAACAAAGAAAGGCGAAGCAGTAACTGGTCCTGTTGCAGGAACACTCTCAAAGCTTGATATAAAACCACTTAAAGTTGGATTAAATGTTATAGTTTGCTATGAGGACAAGGAGCTTTTCAAGGCAGATGTTCTTGACATTGATACTGAGGTTGTAAGGGCAAATTTCATTAAAGCTTACACACAGGCATTTAACCTCGCGTTCAACGCAGGTTATTTCACAAAGGAAACCGTTCCATTGCTACTTGGAAAGGCTTTCAGGGATGCAAAAGCCGTTGCCCTTGAGGGAAAGGTTCTCTCACCTGAAACCATTGAGCAGTTTATTGCAATGGCTACTAGGCAGGCTAATGCTTTGAAGACAAGCATTCCTGATGAGCCCGCAGAAGCAAAGGCCGAAGAGAAGGCTAAGGAGAAACCAGCCGAAGAAGCTAAGGCTGAAGAAGTCAAAGAAGAAGCTCCTGCTGAGGAAGCAAAGGAAGAGAAACCCGAGGCGAAGGCAGAAGAAACAAAGGAAGAGACCAAGGAAGAGAAAACTGAAGAAAAGGCCGAAGAAGTCAAAGAAGATAAGCCTGAAGAGAAAGCCGAAGAGAAAACCGAGGAGAAGGCTGAAGAAAAGACTGAAGAAAAAACCGAGGAGAAGAAGTAATAGTTTTTCATTTATTGTGAAAAAATGTTTATTTTAAGAGGTGAAAATATGGAATATGTCTATAGTGCAATGCTATTGCATTCAGCTGGCCATGAAGTAAAAGAAGATGCTGTAACTAAAGTTTTGGAAGCAGCTGGCGTTAAGGCCGACAGTGCCCGAGTAAAGGCACTTGTTGCATCGTTAAAGGATGTTAACATCGACGAGGCAATAGAGAAAGCGGCAGCAGTACCAGCAGCAGCTCCAGCAGCAGCATCGGCCGCCGAAGCAACAGGCGAAGCAAAAGAAGAAAAGAAAGAAGAAGAACCCGGGAAAACTGAGGAAGAAGCAGCTGAAGGGCTAAGCAGTTTGTTTGGTTAGAGGCATTTTCCTCTCCCCTTTTTCTTTTTCTACTTTTTTCTAATTACCTGACTAGCGTTAAGTAATTATGAGAGATCTTTTATACTTGCAAGGCTCAAAGTATATTAGCGGCAAGTTCACTAACTGCAGTATACAAAGAGAGCAGGAGGTGGTTGCATTATTGGCTCATCTAGTGCACCAGTTTACTTTACTGTTGATTGTCGCCAGGTTCTGGGGGTTGGGGATAGGAAAGTAAAATTCTGCTATCAATTTTTATCCCAGAATCTTCAATCCTAAACCTTTTTAATCTTCCAATCCCCTAATTTATAAGATGCCTTCTATTAAACCAGCTAGACGATTACGAGTAATGCCAAAACCGCTTCGAGTTCCAACTAAAGGTGGTGGATCCCGCAAGCCCACTGTTGGAGAACATATAAAACAAATTGTTACCAGGGTTAAGTGAAGGGCAGGGGTGGTAGCGGACTTAGTGTTATGACTGCTTCAAACATTGTGGGTCAGCATAATGGCCGGCTTGAAATTTCAACCAGACGAGGCAAGCGCGGTCATGGTTCAACTTTTACGCTCAATTTGCCGCTTAAACAGCACAAAAAGTAAACTAGGCAAAATCATTATTAAGTTCTTTGTGTCTATTTATTTCATTCTGGTGAGAAAATGAAAAGAACATTTCTAACCCTGTTTTTTGCACTGTTGCTGGTTTCAAGCGCGTATGCTGTAATTGAAAAGGGGAGCATGAGAGTTTTTGCGGTAACCAGTGGCTCGGAAATTGCTCTTTCCGCAGAACTTGAGATTCAGGCCAAGCCTGGTGAAGGCAAAGTTTGGAGTAGTGTTGAACCATTAATTGGAACTTCTACCCAAACAACGGAGAAGATCGCGGTTCAGGTTGCGAGAAACTATTTTGACCGAGTTGATAGCTTTGATTATTTCTTTGACATTAACAGTACCGCTTCATTGGTTGATGGGCCAAGTGCCGGAGCGGCCATGACCCTGGTTCTAATTTCAATGCTTCAAAATAAAGAGCTTCCCAATAATGTTTCTATAACCGGTACTATAACTGTTGATGGTAGTGTGGGAGCAGTAGGCGGGGTGTTCAAAAAAGCCCAGGAGGCTGCGCGTGTTGGAATAGACCTTTTTATGATTCCGCAGGGAGAAGCCAAACAGATTGTGAAACTGCCTGAGGGAGTGGAGTCAATTAACTTACCTGACTATGCGAAGAGAGAGTGGGGTACAACAGTCGTAGAAGTGCCAAACATTGACACTGCACTTAAATACGCTTTCTCAGATATTGAGTCTATTGATGTGAATACTGAAACTGTTTTTACTCCAGATTTTGTTCCAGATTCAATTATATTTCCAAGGCACTTGGAGCCAATGGACGGAATGACAAACGATTACTTGTCAAGGGCAGAGGTAAGGGTTGAGGAGGCCAGAAACTCTTTAAGCGGAACTCTTTTGAATGATCCTTCCTTAATTGACGCAATGCTTTCACTCTTAAATCAGAGCGACAAGACTCTTGCACAGGCTAAACTACTGCACGACCAAAACTACTTGTATAGTGCGGCAAATTACGCTTTTCTTGCGATGGTTAATGCTTCGCTTGTAAGAGACATTAGTGACAATCCCTCGCTTCTAGAACCAGGTTCAACTGCCTGGGATTTGAAGCTAATGACCCTTAGGAAAAGACTCAACGCTCTCAAACGTGACTTGAATAATTTTGTCCCATTGGATTATCTTGAGTGGCATGTAGCAGCCAAAGAGAGGCTTGTTTGGGCTGAGGAAAAACTTGAGAAGCTTGAGAAAGCATCCGATAACCTTGTCATTACAGTGGGGGTAGAGGAACAGGAGAATGTTATGCTTGAGAACTTGCTGGAATTTGAGTATGCTTCCGCATGGGTTGACGCTGCGACAGACTTTCGTTCAATAACACTCAACTCAGAAAAAAGAGTTTCCTCGAATAATTATTTTATCACCCTTGTTGACTCCTATCTTGTTAATGTAGAGGACGCATTAAAAGTTCTTACTGAGGAGGAAAAAGTCGATATCCTTCGGCGCTTTAATGCCGCAAAGATTGCGAGAGATAGGGGCTGGCAAATATCGGCGCTCTTTGATGCTGCCTCAGCACTTGCCCTTGCAAACGCGGCCATCTTTGTGAAGAATAAGGAGTTGCCTGAATTAGACCAATACCTTGACACAAAGATTGTGGATGTGCAGCAGAAGATGAGTGAAAGTCAATATGATTTTGTTTGGGCAAAACTCTATCTCGATCATGCAATATACTACAATAAAGCAGTTAATTTCTATGAGGCTCAAGGCGAGAACATGCGCGCCCTTGAAATGGCCAAAAGTGGAATATCTCTTGCTCTTCTCGCAGAAAACATCTTACAAGTAACCATCGAAACAAAAGATTACTTTGATTCGATTCCGCAAAGCAATTACTTAGCCATAAATCAGCAGGATGATATTGACGCAATGTTTGGTACAGCATACTTTGCTACACTCTTGGTACTATTATTGGTTGTAATTATAATATTGCTCGTACTCTTGTTCAGGCTCTCACATAAAATCAATGACATCAAGCATTACTCTCTAAACGAGAGAATTAAGGCGGTGCGTGAAACGCAGGACTCCCTTGATAGCAAGTGGGAAAACAAAGACCTAAACGATCAGGAGTATGAGCAGCGCAATCAGGCATACCAAAAAAAACTCGAGCAACTACTCGATAAAAAATCAGAGTTAAGCACATTACTTGTTGACATTGACAGGGACAAGGCAATGTTGTCTGGATTCGAACATGCTTTCCGCAGCTTGAAGAGAAAGAAAAGCAAGAGCAGGATACTAAAAGCAGATTACCAAAAGAACTTTGATTATTACAGCAAACAAATTGTTTTGCTTGAGAAAGAAATTGCGAAGAAAAAGAGACTTGTGCTAATAAAAGAGGCTCCTTCTACACCCCAGCCTGCAAAAACAATAGAACCAAAAGCATTGGTTGTAAAAAAAGTTACTGCAAAGCCAATTGTGGAAAAAAAGCCTGCTAAAGCCCCTGGAAAAAAGAAGTTTGTTCAAAAGAAGAAAGCAAAAACAAAAAAGTAACTTTTTTACTTCTCTTGACCCATTGCTCTCTCCCTTAACTTTAATCCTATTACACTGCTCTTTTGCTTGTTTAGCGCGACGCCGATTATTTGGTCTGCTTCTTTTATCAAAGGATCATTATGGGTTATTGCAATAAACTGGCTCTTCTTACTGATTGCCTTGATTATCTTAACCATTTTCACGCTGTTCTCCTTGTCCAGTGCGGCATCAGCCTCATCAAAAACATAGAATGGCGCGGGCTCATACAACTGTATTGCAAACAGGAACGCTAGCGCTGTCAAAGTTTTTTCGCCCCCGGACATGCTGTCAATGTTCTGCAACGAGTTTCCTTTATGTTTTGCTTCAATTATAAGCCCTGATTCAAGCGGAATCTCGGGGTTTGAGAGGCTTAGTAGTCCGTCTCCCTCAAACAGGTCAAGGAATGTTTCACTAAAATGCTTATTAACCTCCTTAAAGCAGTCCATAAAAACAGTGGTTCTCTTCACTTCAATCTTTTCTATTAATCCTAAAACTGCAATTCTCTCTTCCTCAAGCTTTTCAACTTTTGTCCTCACTTCCTTTACTTCAACCGCGAGTTCGTTGAATGATTCAACAGCCTTCATGTTGATTGCCCCTAGTGAAGCAACCTGTTTCTCTATAAGGTCAAGGCGCTTCCTGGACTCAGCTGCCTCAAATTCTTTCAGGAGTTTTTCTCCCTTAAAGTTCTCAAACTCCTCGTTCAAATCAGTTAGCCTTACTTCAAGCCCGCTGTTCTCAATATTCAGCTGGTTTTCTTGTTGTTCATTGCTCCTAATCTTCTGCTGGAGCACGACAACCCTTTCATGAACTCTTTCAATTTCTTCTTCCATCGTGTCCCTTTTCTTTATTTTACCCTTGTTGTCCTCTTCGGCCTTGTCAAGTTTTATCTCAAGTTCCTTAATATTCTTTTCCATCAAAACTTTTGCCTTTTTGCTTTCCTCAAGGCCTTTCCCTAGCTGCGAATTTTCGCTCTTTATTTTTTCTATCTCATTCTCAAACAGCTTTTTTTCCTTGTCAACCCTGTAGCCGAGCGTGGTCTGGATATGCCCCAATCTTTCCTCCGCCATGCTTTTCTCATGCAGTGCTTTGTTGAGCTTGTTGTTAAGTTGGTTTAACTCATCTAATTGCAGTTTATCTATGAGACTGTTTCTCTTTTGTTCAAGCCTCTCCTTTTCAGCTGTAAGGCCACTTGCTTTTTCCTTTGCTTTGGCCGCATCAGCTTCTATTCCTGAAACAGATTTTGTTCCAATGCTTGACTTCATTGACTGGATTTGTTCCCCAAGTTCCTTGTTCTTTCTCCTTTCATCGGAAAGATTTTTGGTTAAGTGTTTTAACTCGTTCTCCCTGAAAACAAGTTCTTCAAGCGCCTCAATTCTCTTCTTAGCTTCCTCCTCTGTTTCGCTTAATCGCAGCAGTTCCAAGGACTCCTGCTTTATTTTAATAGTTGTTTTTGTAAGCAATTGTTTTCTCTTATCCTCACCCATCGGACTGTCACAGACAGGACACTCCGCCATCTGTTTTTGCAGCGCAGCAGTTTTTTCTTCAAGTGAATCTATAAGGGCTTGCTTTCTTTTGTTCTCCCTTATTCTATTCTCTAAACGCTCCCTGCGTTTTTTGAGTGTATCCATCGGATCTGATTCTTTGTTGTAAATTGATTCAAGCAGCCCCTGGTTTTTCTCTGTTTCATCGATTATTGCTTCCAGTTCTTCTTTTTGTTTTATGAGCTCTTGCACTCGTTCTTTCTCAGCTCTCTGCCTGTTCTTTATTCTCTCGGCTTCAACTTGCTTTGTGATTTCCTCTTGCTTTAGTAAGTCAATTTGTTGTGTAAGCTCTTTTATCCTTGATTCAATGCCCTGTATGCCTGCCTGTTTTTCAGAGTAAACCTGTTCTATCTCATTCTTTTGTTTTTGCAGTTCCCCTATCTTCTTCTCAAGGCCCGGCAGCTTGGCCTCAATCTCAATTCTATTGTCAGCCATATCTTTTTTCTCTTTCTCCAACTCAAGAATCTTCTGATTCGAGTCTTCAACCCTGCTCTTGTTTCTCTCAACAAGTTCTTCTTTTCTCTCAATTCGCTCTTCGCTTACAGCAATCTCAGAGCGCTTCTTCTCAAGTTTTGCACCCACAGTTGCAAAAATCTTTTCGCTTGCCGCAAGAATACTTTCATTAAGCTCACGCGCCTTCTCCTTGTCAACCTTGTTCCTGCGCCCCAGCTCTTTTTCCTTTTCCTCAATCTCTTCCTTCTTCTTCTTGCTCTCATTTATCTTTTCTTTGTTCTCACTAAGCTGTTTACCGATCTTCCCAATTTCATTTGATAGCAGTGTTGCCTTTAACTGCTTTTTCTCTTTCTCAAGATTCTCATACAACAGGGCGCTTTCCCTTTCTTTCTCAAGGCCCTGTAAATAGTTCTCTCGTTCCTGCAAAACAATTGTGGTCTCTCTGATTTTAGCCTCAACTTTGTCAAGGTTCTTCATAGCCTCTTCTTTTTTCTTGTCAAATTCCTGTAGGCCTGCAAGTTCATCAATTATCTGTCTCCTTTCCTCCGGAGACATTTCGACAACCCTGGTTACGTCTCCCTGCATTACAATGTTGTGTCCGTCTACTCTTATTCCAAGTTCACCGAGCAGTGAAGAAGTTTCATTTAATGTAACACGGTTTCCATCAATTCTGTAAATGGATTTGCCCTGCTTGTCAATCATTCTGCTGATCTCGTAGGTTTTCCCATTTTGTTTTATGGTGAGATCTACTTTTGCATAGTTCTCAGTAGAGCTGTTGTTAACCAAGTCGGTTAGGCGGCTTGCCCTCAATGTTTTGAGGGAGGTTATTCCAAGCACGAAAAGCAGTGCGTCCAAAATATTGCTTTTTCCGCTTCCGTTGCTTCCTGCAATAACGGTGAAGCCGTCTGCAATAGGCACTTCAGCCTTTTTGAAGGACTTAAAATTTTTTAAAACAAGCTTCTGCATCTTTACCATTGTGGATCACGGCAAAAAGAGTAATTTGCACCAACTAATTAAAGCAAAAGGGGTTTAAAAGACTTCAGCCTATTTGCCAAACTGCTTTTTAAGATAGTAGAATGCCACAGCCAAATTGCTGAAAACTGTTGCAAACAACCAGAAAATCAGGAAAAGTATACTTGTAATTATTTCGTCACTGAAAAGAGTTTCAATGGCCTCCTCAATTCTTAGAATAAAAGTGGATAGCACTGAAACCACAAACAAGAAGATTATAACCGATAAGAATTTCTTCTTTGTGAAAACCCAGCTTTTGGCAAGAGCCTCTTTTACTCCGAGATTATCAATTGCCATTGCGGGAATGGTGAAAGAGAGCTTTACAAACACATAGAACAAAAGCACTGCAAACAGCATACTAAGTATAAATCCAATTGTAGCCGGTAGTAGCATGAACAGCCAGAGTAATATTGCTGAAAAGAAACCTATCACATAAAAGAACACTATCAGCGCTACAATCTTCCCAAATGCTTCTTTAGTTGCCCTCAACGCTTCTCCAATCGATCCCCCGCCAGCTGAAA
>CEPX01194786.1_pt1 | contig 13484 bp, 15 predicted proteins | sample 361361 | NCBI WGS metagenome assembly CEPX01 (sample SAMEA2619974, study PRJEB7988) | marine metagenome | biome: marine biome (ENVO:00000447); feature: mesopelagic zone (ENVO:00000213) & marine oxygen minimum zone (ENVO:01000065); material: "saline water (ENVO:00002010), including plankton... | reverse complement strand
ACAGGCAAAGATCGGAGTAAAAGATGTTAATGTTGCGGAAGTACATGATTGTTTTACAATAGCAGAAATAATGGCAATAGAAGACTTAGGATTTTTTAAGAAAGGAGAAGGCGGAAAAGCAGTTGAACAAGGAAAGACCGCTATGGACGGAGAAATCCCAATTAATACTTCTGGTGGTTTGAAAGCAAAAGGGCATCCTGTAGGGGCAACAGGAGTGGCACAAGCAGTCGAAATAGTTCAGCAATTGCAGGGAAAAGCAGAAAAAAGACAAGTGAAAGAGGCAGAAATAGGATTAACTCATAATGTTGGAGGATCAGGAGCAACAGTAGTTGTTAACCTTTACAAAAAAGCGTGATTATTATGGTTGATGCAGCAGTACCAATTCATTGGAGAAGGTTCGATGAAAGATACAGATTAATAGGAAATAAATGTGTAACCTGCAGTGGAAGTTATTTTCCTGCAAGGCCTGTTTGTCCAAATTGTAGAAGCAAAGGAAAATTAGAAAAAGAACAAATGCCATTTACAGGAAAAATTTATTCTTATTCAGAGGTATTGGTTGGGCCTATAGGATTTGAATTCGAAACACCCTACCATATAGCGATAATAGAACTTGATAACAAAGTGAAAATTTTAGCCCAAGTTGTTGATAGTGAAAAAGAAAAAGTAAAAATCGGAACTAAAGTTAAAAAAGTATTCAGAAAAATCTCCGATAGAGATGAAGAAGGAATAATCGCTTATGGTTACAAGTTTAAAGTACAGTAACTGCTACATAACTACTAACTGTTAAATACATTTTATTTATCCTTATATCAGTGGTTTTAATGGCGGGAAAAAGAATAGGATACGGAAAAGTAATTCTTTTTGGTGAACACTTTGTGGTTTATGGTTTGCCCGCAATAGCTTCTGCAATTTCTAATATTACTGTTGCGGAGGTTGAAGAAACTCAAATTACTGATGAATTCATTCCAGGTTTGGAACTTATTGATAATAGACCTTGCGTTGAAGGTTATAAAATTAAAAAAAGAGGGGAAATGGAAAGAAGCTTTGATTTGATGTTCAAGTTTCTGAAAATCGATCTGCAAAAAACCCCTTTGAAAATAACTCTTTCAGGAAACCTCAAATGCGCTTCAGGAATCGGAGCATCAGCTGCTTTAACAAGTTCTGTTGCACGTGCTTTGAATGAGCATTTTTCTTTTGGTTTGAATGATGACCAGATAAATGAGGTTTCTTATGAAGGAGAAAAAGGAGCAGCCGGAACACCAAGCGGTATTGATAATACATGTTCAACTTACGGAGGTATGCTTACTTTTACAAAAAATTTAGAAGGCTTCCCTAACAAAATTGATTTGCTTGAAATAAAAGAACCACTGAAAATTGTTTTAGCTTCTACAGGAATTACTCAGGAAACAAAAGAAGTTGTTGCTGATGTTAAAGCTGAAAGAGAAAAAGATCCCGATAAATATGTTGAAATTTTTGAAGAGTATAAGAGAGTTTATATTTCCGGTTTAGAGGCTCTCAAGAAAGGAGATATTAACAAAGTCGGGAAATCAATGAACAAAAATCAGGAATTGCTGAGACAGATTAATGTTAGTTGTGATGAAATAGAAAAAATAGTTTCAATTGCTTTAGAAAACGGAGCATTAGGTGCAAAACTCACGGGAACAGGAAGAGGCGGTCTTGTTATTTGTTTAGTTCCTGATGAAACTACTCAGGAAAAAGTCACAAAGGCTGTTTCTGAAGCAGGTTTTGAAGCAACAAAAACAGAATTAGGGAAAGTGGTTTAATGAAAGCAACAGCAATAGCAAACTCGAACATTGCACTGGTAAAATACTGGGGAAAAAGGAACGAAGAAATAATTCTTCCGCAAAATTCCAGTATTTCAATGACTCTTGATTCTTTGCATACAACAACAACTGTTGAGTTTTCGAAAAAACTGAAAGAAGATTCTCTTATAATTGATGGAAAAAAAGTTCCTGAGAATGAAACAGAAAAAGTTTCAAAGCATTTAGGTTTAGTTAGAAAACTTTCTGGAAAAGAACTTTTTGCAAAAGTTGAAAGTGAAAACAATTTTCCAAAAGCTGCGGGTTTAGCAAGTTCTGCTTCAGGGTTTGCAGCATTGAGTTTAGCTGCAACAAAAGCTTTTGATTTACATTTGGATAAAAAAGAACTCAGTGTTTTAGCAAGACAAGGTTCAGGTTCAGCTTCGAGGAGTATTTTTGAGGGTTTTGCCGAGTGGCTGAAAGGAAGCCAAATAGATGGTTCTGATTCTTATGCAAAACAAATAGCCCCTAAGGATCATTGGCCTGAATTAACAATGGTTATTCCTGTTTTAACAACAAAAGAGAAAAAAATAAAATCAAGAGCAGGAATGACACAGACCGTGGCAAACTCGCCGCTTTACCAATCTTGGTTGGATACTATTGAATCAGATTTGGATAAAGTGCGTGAAGGAATCCTTGAAAAAAGATTTTCTCAGTTAGGAAAAACAGCAGAATTAAATGCTTTGAAAATGCATTCCACGATGCTGACAACAGATCCACACATAATTTACTGGGAACCTCAATCCATCACAATGATGAAGGAAGTAATGTTAATGCGGGAAGAAGGAATTGAAGCTTATTTTACAATTGACGGTGGTCCGCAGATCAAGATTTTATGTTTGGATAAGAATGCTAAAAAAATTGAAAATCGGGTGAAGGAAATGAAAGAAGTGAAAAAAACTTATTTATGCAAAGCCGGAGATGGGGCAAAACTAATCGATAAGGATTTGTTTTAGATGAATATTTCAGCACCCGGAAAACTAATGCTTTCAGGAGAATGGAGTGTTTTAGAAAACGGAGTTCCTTGTATAGTTCTTGCGGTAGATCAAAGAGTTTACGCTTCAATAGAAGAAGCTTCTGAAACAAAAATTAATCTGAAAGATTTTGAAATAGAAACTAACGCTGTTATTGAAGGAACAAAAATTTCTTTTGAAAAAGAAGATGAAAAGCTGCTTTTTACAAAACATTCAATAGAAACAGCACTGAAATATATTGCTGCAAAAGGAATTGCTGTAAAAAATTTTGAATTAGAAACCCGTGGAGACAATACTACTGTTGCTGTTAATGGAAAACAAATGAAAGTAGGTTTTGGAAGTTCAGCAGCTGCAGTTACAGCAATAACAGGGGCTGTTCTAAAATTACACGGAATTGACATAGAAACAAAGCAAGGGGAATTAGTTTTGTTCAAATTAGCCATTATTGCTCATTTTAATGCTCAGGGTAAAGTAGGGTCTGGCTTTGATGTTGGCGCTTCTGTTTTTGGAGGGGCTTTAGTTTACAAAAGGTTTGATGCAGAGTGGCTTGTAAATGAATTGCAGGAAAAAAGTGTTCAGGGAGTAGCTGATGAGGAATGGCCTGGTTTTGAAGCAAGAAATATTTCTCTTCCAAAAGAATTGGAATTAATGGTTGGCTTCACAGGAAAAAGTGCATCCACAAAAGAACTTGTTCTTAAAATAAGAGAATTCAAAAAAGAAAAACCAGAGGAGTATGAAAAAATTATTGAATCTATTAAAGAAGTTACAGAGAAATTGATTATTGCTTTACAAAACTCTGAAAAACAAAAAATAATTGAATTGTTGAATGAGAATCGAAAACTTTTGAAAACACTTAGTGATGCAAGTAATAATAATTTAGAAATTGAAGAACATAAAATAATGAGCGAAATTGCTTCAGCAAACGGATGTGCTGCAAAATTTTCTGGTGCTGGTGGCGGAGATTCAAGTGTGGGAATTTGTTTTGAAAAAGAAACAAAAGAAAAAGTTCTGAAAGAATGGAAAGAAAAAGGCATAATTCCGATTGAAGCTAATGTTTCTGAAAACGGAGCAACTGTTGAGTAGTTACTCAAAAAACTTTTTTCCTTCAGAATCGGCTTGAACTATTTTTACAACTTCTTTAAACCAAACAGGATACTTATCTGTTTCAAGTTCTTCAAGAACCTGCTTTGCGGGAACATTAACGATTTTACCTGCATGCTCAGCATTATGGTTAATTTCACCACTGTAAGAAATGAATGCAGCTAAACAAAATTCATTCTCGCAAGAACCATCGCCATAATCTTTCTCATAAGAAAAACCATTAAGGACTTTCATTTCAATATCGTTTGGAATGCCGTATTCAACACTTAAGCAGCGTTTCCCGGCCTGTTCTTTTGTCTCTTTGTTAAGCACGTGTGTGGTTGGGCTATCTAAGACTCCACCACCGACCTTCTTCAAAGGCCTTTCATGTAAAATAAGCTCATTATTAGCATTAAAAACTAGCACTTGAATAGCTAGATGTTTGGTTCCAGGAGTGCTGTGTGCAGTTTTTCTGTCTAAAATCTTGCCATTAGGATTCCCATCAGAATCCACCAGAATCATTTCCTGGTTAGGTTGATCTTCTAAAGTTTCACTCATAGTAAAAATAAAAAACAAAATTAAAATAAACAAAACTAATTGTAGTTTGCTACATAATTTTACTATTTGTATTTATCGTTCAGCTTTTCCAGTGCAATAGAAATTGAAGTAACTGATTCTTCCACTGGTTTCCCTATGTTGTGCTGGAAACCCTTAACAATATCATTTTTATCGGCGGTAGGGTCATTTACAAAAGAAAGCTTTCCTTTGTTTCTTTCAACTAAACCAACATCAATCAATCGTTTTAAGTGATATCTCAAAAGTTTTTCATCAATTTTTTTATCCTGTTCCTTTAAACGATCAAGTAATTCATATGTGGTTGGAGCATAATTTTTAGAAATCTGAAAAAAGAAAAAACCATCAAGAATATCCAGAATAGTTGATCTGGATTCTTTTTCTGAGATTAAACCAAAAGAAAGGGCAAACCATCTAATGAGAGAACGCTTGGTCATAGAAACTTCCGGAGGAAAGTCCATTTTTCTTATTGTAAAAGACTTTCTTACATATTCTGCTTCCGGAAAACCATTACTCATAATAAAACCAACAATCTTTTAGAAAAACTAAAGAATATTATTATTATTAACCTTTATTAGTTTGAAAACCAAAGCCAAAAACCAATTCTACATAATTAAGTTGGTTTTAAAAATTTTGAAGAAGTAATTGTTTTGGGGTGAATAATTAAATGTTAAAAATCGATACGTCTTTTACGCCGTTCAGGCTTAATTTAAGGAGAAAAGAACCAATTGCTTTGAAATTGAGTATTAGGAACATGAATGATGTGGATGTTCTGATGTCTTATGAGGTTTTGGTTTCAAGAAGTCTTTCAATGGACAAAGGCGGCTTTAAAACAAGTGAAGCCAAAAGATTCGGTAAAATGGAGCCTGGTCAAACAGAGGAGAAATACCTAGATATTTATCCAAAAGGAATGACAAGGGAAGGAAATTATCCTGTTGTAATCAGGGCAATGGAGCATTACCAGAACTATAATTTTGTTGAGAAAGAATACAAGAAAAAACTGGATATTAGAGTGGAAGAATGAAACACAAAACAACAAAATGCCCGACTTGTAATTCTGCTGTGCAAGAGCACAATTTAGAAAATCATAAGAAAAACCACGAATTAGAAAAATCAAACTAAAAGTTTAAATAAAACGGAAAACTTACTGCTTTTGTGAAAAAGATATGGTTCCACAGAAACCTGAGAGTAGAAGAACATTTATGAAACGCGGAGCTGTATTCGGGTTAGCTTTATTAGGCACAAAATCAGCTAAAGCTTATGTTCCCCAAAAATTCCGAATACAAAATAAAATAGAAACAATGGTAAAAGAACAAAAAGTTCAAACAAGAAAAAGATTAGAACCAGTATTGATTGAAAATATAAGAGCAAGAATGTTAAGCATATTAAAAACAAATAAAACAGATGAAAAACTAAACCAATTATTAAATGCAAAAAATTCACAAAGCGCAAAAAACAATTATAAAGAAGACTTATTTGAAAAATTAGAAAAAGCAAGCCTGCAAAATGCACTGGAACATATTGCAGAATTAGAAACCGCAGTAGCAATTACAAGAGTGTTTTTAACGGAAAGAGAATTAATAGAAACAATGGGGCTTAGCCCGGAATTCATTAAAAAACTAGAAGAAACAAGTCAATTTCTAATTCAACTAAGAGACCCAGCATATGAAATACTTTATAGAAAAATTGAAGAACAACAAAGAATGAATCAATTAGATATCTTAATGAGAAAAGAGTGAAAAAACCTAAACTAAAAGTGATTATGTAGCTAGATGCTACATAATATAGTGTGTTGGCTCTAAAATTAAGGAAAATTTTGGTTTTTTTTAGCTTCTCCCCTTATTTTGAGGTTTTTTGATCAAAAACAGCCTTATTTACACGTATTTTAGGACAATATTCTGATGAGACATTCTAACACCAATTACAAACTACTAATTTAACCGAATAAAGTAAAAATGCCTTCAAAATTAAGAATATGTGGGTTGTTTAGTATAGGTCTAAGGGCTAATATTCTTTACCATTTTGTGCCTAAAAAAGTATCCATCAACCATTGAACCAACCCTCTGCGTTTCTTCTTTTTACCAGATCCTGACCCCCCAATGTAACCTGCTCTGCGAACTTTTGAGAGATCTACTGATTTTTTCTTCGGCTTTCCATGTCTTCTAGGGCGCGGTGACATGAATAGATATGAGCCTACTAGATTAAAAGTTTTCTAGTTCTAAGCAACCTCAAAAACCCTTGACTTCTACATAACTATATTTTGGCTAATTCTAATTCTAAACCACCCCAATCCCCTGCTCCGTTCTGAGCTATATTTTGTTGGCAAAAAAGTTCAGTTTCTTAAAATTTCCCTTCGGTAGGATACAATATAAGGGAGCTTGTGCCGCGTTTGGTTAAGTAGCGGAGCGTACTTAATTCAGATAAGAATAGGATTAGTGGCAGTATAGGGGTGTTACTGCCGGTTTTCCTGTAGTAATGGCTGTTCTGAAGTATTTTCCTTTATTTCTGGGATTTTGTGACAACCTTGTCTTTTTTCGTACCATTTGTCTAGAATTGAATTCTTATTGTTATGTATAAGTTTTTGTTGTTTTGCATGAACTTCAATATGTTCTGGTTTTAATTCTAAGATTTTCTTGATCATTTCTGTCTTTCTTGAATGTTTTCCTCCGAGTCTAAAGTTCATTTGATCTCTTAAACGGCATATTTCTAGCAATCCTTCCTTTGTTCGATGATTTCCTGTTTCCATAATTTTGAGACATTCGGACCATAAATGGAAGGATTCTCCTTTAGTTGTATAAAACTCCTTGTCTTGGAAGAATTCTTTTATTTTTAGCAAATCAGCAAAGGTTTGGACCACATAATCGCTTGCATTCCTAGTGTTCTTTGAAACATTCTTCCTTGCTCTGTAATATACTTGCCCAAAGCCAAACTTTTCCTTGAATTTATCCAAAACCCTTACTTCATCTGATGCTGCGGTTACCCGAAAACTGGGTTTTATACTAAAACCAATATCGGGGTTCTTCCGGATGTTCTTTTGTTTCGTTTTTCTAGGTTTTCTATCAACCACTCTGCTGATAGCCATTGAGAAGCATCCTTCCCCCTCAACAAAACCCATAATATAATCGTCTGAAATCATGTGTGAGTCCTCCGTTTAGAAGCAGATTGGGGTTGGTCTCTGGACGCTCGCTGAAAGAATAACGGAGCATTCCAATTAGTAACTTTCGAAGCGGTTAGTTGCCGGTGCAAACTGTCCTAGAATTGGTTCATTCTCTGAATTTAGTATACTCTAAAATCGATCTAATTTCTTACTTTTTGATAAAGCAGTTCTTCTGTCTTTAATGAGTTTTATTAAATGTGCCAAAGGTAAATGCTTGGTTCCGAATTTTATTTGTATAGCAGCCTCTATTTGATCATTGCTTGAATTCTTTTTTAGCATAGCGTCAATATCAGGAGTAACCATTTCTTGCAACCTTTTATCGACTGCTTTTTTTATAGCAACTGAGTTAGCACGCCTCATTATAGAAAAATGATTTAATTTACCTCCCCATCCATTAATGTGATCAAGCGCTTCTTTAGAAGTGCGAAAACTCGGTTGTTCACGATGTCTTGCCATGAAAAAATAACTCTTTCAATGAATAAAAAGATGTTGTCCTAAAAGTCGTGTTATTATTTTGCTGTTTTAAGTTCTGCTTCAAGTCTTGTCCTTAAACTTTTTTTAGTGCCAGCATTGAGTGTATCATTCTTTTCCAATAATCCAAGAAGTCGTTGCAATGATTTTTTGTTTCCTAAAAGTTTTCTTTCATTAGATCTTCTAGTACCAACCCTAGCAGTATCAGCTCTTGTTCTAATCCCCACAGACAACTTATTAACTCTGTTAGGACTTGTGCCAGCTAATTCAATTATGTCTTGTTTAGAATAAGCAAAATCCTGTTTGCCTCCAATAAGTGCTTTTTCTCTTATTAAAATTTTTATTTGATTGTCAGTCATATTAGTTTTATCTCTTTGTTGAGCTTTTTTTCCAATCGTTATAACATTAACTCTAAGCCTATACCAACCATTAACTAGATTAACCAAATCTCTAGTTAAACCAAATTCTTTCATTATTTCAGCTATTGAAAATTCAGTTCCTCTTAACATTCTTTTGAGTTTTTCAGTTTTTTGTTTTCCCAAATGAGTTTCAATTTCTAAAACTTTTTTTGCTCTTGCTCTATTTGCTTTATCCATTCTACCAATTTTATCAGCCTCTTCTTTAGTTCTAAAACCAAATCTCTTGTTTACACTTCTAACTGTAGCCTCGTTAATTGTCCTTCCTTGTCTTGAAACCATTCCTGAAATTTCTTTAATAGAGTAATCAGTTGCACCAAGTAACATACAAAGCCGATTAAATTGTGTTTTGCTCATCGGAGTCGATTTTGCTTTAGAATAATAAGCATTAAACACAGTATCCAAATTAATCTTAGAAAATCTCTGCACTCTTGGATTTTTGCTTATTATCCTTTTAGGGCTTCTTATATGCATAAAAAAAATATTATTTCAAAGAATAAAAAGGTGTGTAAATACCTCTAATTTTTAGCTAATTTGTAATATTTCCAGTAAAAATAGTGCATTACTGTATATCCAATAACCTCAAACCAGGTAAGAAAGAAAATCCTAAAACTAACTGGAAGCAAAAAACCAATTAAAGTTGTTACAATAGTATAAGCCACAAAATATTTGGTAACGGATTTTTTAAGAGGTTGAATTTCCTTTTGTTTATTAATAAAAATCCTCGGCATGAAAGTCAAAGCAACCCAAAAAGAAAACATTCCAATTTGATTTGCATCCGGATTTCCCCAGGGAGAATTCCCTATTACAAACCATTCAAAAGCCAAACCAAAAAAACCAAAGAAAAGATAAAACAAAACATCTGCTTTTTTTCCTTTCAAATGTTTATCAATAAAATTATTGGCCAAAAAAACCAAAGATAAATAAACAGGATAAAAAAGTGTTACGAAAATAAAATTCCCAATATTTCCTGTTGCAAGAATATTAAAATGAAACTCCACAACCATTGCAAAAATAAAGCCAACTAAAATGAATTTTGGAAAATTGTTCATTGCTTATTTATTGTTTTTATAGGCTAAAAACGTTTTGTCTAAAATTTATTATAAAAATAGTTTTGTTATAAAAAGAATACTTTTTTAGATTTTAATTTTCTTCTTCTCTTAGTGCTTGCTTCCTTATTTTCGCAGCTTCTTCCGGGGTTAAAACCACCTTTGAACCTGTCGCAGGTGCACTGTGTTTTGCAGTTAAACTAACTTTTTGCCCTAAATTAGGGTCACGACCTGCATGTGCACTGTGTTCTGCAGTTAATTTAGCTTCTTGCCCTAAATTAGGATTACGCTTTTTTCTAAAGAATCTTCCCAATGCGTTTCTAATTCCCATAATAATCGATTAATTAGTGTCTTCCGACCTTTAAAATTCTTTTGTCCTAAAATTCGTGTTATTTTTATATTATTGTGCCGGAGTAAACCCTGCTCTGATCCATGTATTAACCGCATCAGCTGTGTATTCTTCTTTCCAGTTGAATTTGGATTGTTTTTTAGCCTCTGTTATAAACGCTTCAAGTGTTGCTGTTTTTCCAAGAGAACCATGGTATAAATCAATGTTTCTTGTTGGATCTGTAAAAATTGTTTCATTTGTAGTAGAATCTGTTTCTCCGGAAGCAGTTAACCAATCAGAATAAGATGATCCGACATCTTGAATCAAAAACCATGCTGAAGGATCAGCTATTGAAAAATAATTATTTCCTGAGAAAGTAGTTTTTGTAAAGTCCCCCAAAAACCGGATTACCGAGGAACCAGTTGTATTCTGTAGATTGTTATTTCTAATAGTCGCATTAATCCAATCAGGATCTGCAGCAATTCTAAACAAACCTCTCTCACTAGTGCCTGTATAAAAATCATAAACAAGGTTATTCTCAACAACAGAATCTTTTTGTGAATCTCCTCCCATGTTAATTGCAAAGGAATTTCCCCAAATTTGATGAATTATATAATTGTTTGAAACCAATGCAGTATCATGATCTTGTAAATCAATACCCCAGCCAAAATTTCTACCCTCTGGATTAGTTCTTCCAATATCCGTAAGAACATTATCTGTTATAGTAACGTTCTTGAATCTAAATCGCTCGTTCGTGTTCCCGCCTATACTAATTCCAACGCTTCCCTCAGCATATAAATTATTTTCAATTGTAATATTCTCTGAAGCACCAGTAACATCTGATCTGAATTTGTTTCCAATGCTGGACGCCTGCAAAAACATGTTGTTCCTAATTGTAATATCATTTACGCTGCTAAAATAAGTATTATGGTTAAATTGGTTTGCTGGTTTTCCTGCATCATCATTCCACCCATTGTGTACCAAAAGATTTTCCTCTAAAAGAATCCCATCAACAGTATTAGCAAATATTCCTTGGGAAGAACCTCCTGACTCATAATTGTTTGCAATAATATTTCTTCTAAAAGTAAGATTGGTCATAGGTGGTTGGGCTGGGTTTTTTTCAAAAGAATTGTTTGCGTAAAAATGGAAATAATTATCCTCAAAAAGCAAATTATCCCCAGTTCCATATTGGCCGATGCCTTTTTGTCCTGCTGTTGAAAAATTAGGATTGCTTGGGTCTCGTGTATGAGCATAAAATTCTAATCCAACCACTGCAATGTTTCTGGTTGAATCCGAAATAAGTCTAATGCCAACTTCATTACCAGTCTTTATAACCGGTCTTTCGGTGGAGTTTCCGTAAGAAGAAATAAGCATTATTTCACTAGCACTAACTCCATTTGCCGGCTTGTATATGGTTGGAGTTTCAAAAGTATCTCCTCTCTTTAACAATAACCAATGCGGCAAAGTCAAGTCCCAGTTCTGAGTTGTACCTCTTAATGCTTCTCTTCCTTTTACAATTGTTTTTTTCGGGCAATTTGTTGGATTGCCAACCGGATCGTATGGTGTTGGGCTTAGCCCTGTACATTCTAAATCATCCCCGTCAGTATCACTTACATAATAAATTTCTGTATTTGGGCCTGGTTCGAATAGTGTCCAGCCATAATTAGTGTTTGTTTCTTGGCCGTTAGGCCCGAAGCAACCCAAATCAACTCCAGCTGAGCCACCATTATCATCAAAATCTGTTAATCCATCTCCATCATCATCTAAATCATTGTTACATTCGTTTACTTGGGCTACAACAACAGTTCCTGTTTCATCAGTTTCATCATTATCTGTTTCACTTGCACACCCAGGATCAGATCCAAAATCTGTTAATCCATCAGAATCATTATCTTCTCCATCGCTGCATTGGTATGTTTGAGTAACCACAGGTTCGCATGTTTTAAAGTTACTAGCTACTACAATCAAGTCGCTAATGTCTATTGCCAGATCATCATTAATATCCGCGCTTAAATCAGCTCCGTGGCCTGTTCCATTAATGATTCTGCTGGCCACATAAACCAAATCAAAAAGATCTACTTCTAAATCATCATTAAAGTCAGGACATTCCAATGTTGCAGCATTAACTGTAATTGAAAAACTTATCAATAAAAGAAAAATCAGTAAAAGTTTAATTTTATTATAAATCATTTATACTTTTAGTTTACTGCAGTATATATATTTTAGTTATGTCCTAAAATTCGTGCGTTTTAGAATTATTTAGGGCTCTAAAATTTGTTTGTTAATAAATCCACATCGATAACATTTGAAAGTAGTTTTTCCATTAAGTGTGTTGCTTTTGACTTTGGAGCTGTTGCAGGAAGGGCATTTTTTCGGAGACATATAATAAAAATAACTAATTAGTAATATTTAATTCTTTCAAAAAAAGTAAGTAAAGGGCAAAAGCCCCATACACGTTCTAATTATTTGCTTGATAATTTATTTGACTTTACAAATGCCCAGATTTTTTTGGTCATTTCGCTTGGAGCTATAGGTTTATTTCCGAAAATTTGCTCAGCTGTTTCTGTTCTGCCGGCAAAATTAATTGTATAGCCTCCAAATGCTGGTTTTCCTGCCATAAATAAATCCCTCCTAAATGTAATTATTTACTTCTAAATAAGACTTGAACTAATTTAAACTAATGGGTTTAGTCTTTTTTCCTCCAATGTTCGCAAACATGTACCCCATCAACCGGAACGCTTCTAGAACAACCCTCACAAGCAATAAATTTCCTTTCCATTAAATCACCAATAGTATAGTGTTCTTCCAGTAATTAAGGTTTCCTAAACCATTAGTCTTGCAGATTAATCGATTTTTTAGTAATACAAAACTCCATTGAGTAATGCCTTTAAAGTAAATTTCGGTTATTTCTTTGAACTATGGATAAATCAAAGTTAATTTTTGCTTTATTATCTATTATCTTGTTTTTTTTGTTTTTCTTTCGATTAGAGTTCCTCCTGTAGAAGAGTTTCAGAGTGATGATTGGAATGTTGTTATTATTTCTCTTGATACTTTGAGAGCTGATCATTTGAGTGTTTATGGTTATGAACGGTTAACTACTCCTAATATTGATGCGTTTGCTTCTAAAGCTATTGTTTTTGATAATGCTTATTCAACCTCTAACTGGACTCTTCCTAGTCATACCAGTATTTTTTCTTCACAATATCCCATAATACACAATGCTACGACAATAGAAACAGCAATTTCTCAAGATAGTGTTCTTCTTGCTGAGGTTCTCCAGGAAAACGGATTTTCAAACACTGCTTTTACCGGAGGCGCTTTTGTTACAAAGGAATACGGTTTTGCCAGAGGTTTTGAATCGTTTGATGATGTCCATGGCTTGCGTGCAGAGGAAATGTTTTCTAATGCTATTAATTGGGTTGATTCTGATGCTTCTGATGAAAAGTTTTTTCTTTTTCTTCACACTTTTCAACCGCATGATCCTTACAAAAAAAGACAAGAAGTTTTTGAGAAAGAACCTTATGAGCCTATAAGTGATTCAGAAGCTTTGGAACTTTTTGAGAAAAAATTCTCAGATCAAAATTTGACTGCTCAGCAAAAACTAGATTTGTTTAAT
>CEPX01190243.1_pt1 | contig 13484 bp, 9 predicted proteins | sample 361361 | NCBI WGS metagenome assembly CEPX01 (sample SAMEA2619974, study PRJEB7988) | marine metagenome | biome: marine biome (ENVO:00000447); feature: mesopelagic zone (ENVO:00000213) & marine oxygen minimum zone (ENVO:01000065); material: "saline water (ENVO:00002010), including plankton... | reverse complement strand
TGAGCTGCAATGAACTGAGTGCCATTGATCAATGCCAAGCCTTCTTTAGGTGATAATTGTATTGGCTCAACACCAAGTTGAGATAAGACGTCACCAGCTGATCGTATTTCATTTCGATAACGGACTTCTCCTAAACCTATTAATGGCAGGAATACATGAGAAAGTGGCGCCAGATCACCCGATGCACCCACAGAGCCTTGGGCAGGAACAACTGGAGTTATACCTTCTTCAAGCATCCAGATCATTCGTTCTAGTGTAGGAAGGGCAATACCCGAAAAGCCTTTTGATAATGCTTGTAATTTCAGAACTATCATCAATCGGACTTGCTCATCAGTGAGAAGTTTACCAACACCCACGGCATGACTCATCAAAATATTCGTTTGCAGTTGGATTAAATCCTGGTTAGATACTCTTGTCGTGCAAAGAGGGCCAAAACCTGTATTTATTCCATAAACTGCACGTTCACCAGATGCTATCTGAGCAACATCGTTATAGCTGCTGATTACTTTTTCCTTTACTTCCGGAGTGATTATTCCTTTCATTGCTCCACGGGCAATGCTTATTGCCAATCCTGCGGTAAGTTTTTGTGAGCCGTATTCGAAGGTGTTTGCCATATGCTAATAGGGAAATAGTCTGTTTTTCAAATTTACGAGTTAGCTTTAATATCTAGAAATACCATATTAGTCATTAATTAATAACTATGAGTTATCAAATTGAGCTGAGACATCTTAAATATTTTCAAGTATTAGCTGAGGAATTGAACTTTAGAAAGGCATCTGAAAAGCTCTTTATCGCTCAACCTGGACTGAGTCGTCAGATCAAGCAGCTTGAGGAGATTCTAAGTAGTCGATTGTTCGACAGAACCAAAAGATCGGTTAAGCTCACTGCAGCTGGTGAATATTTTAAAGGAGAGGTGGATCGAATAACGAATGATCTGGAACAGGCTAAAAAACAGACAGCACTCATTCATCAAGGTGATTCAGGAGAAATACGAATCGGATTTGTTGGTTCGGCCATTCATCATGTACTGCCACAATTAATTTCAAAAATTAATTTAAGGTATCCCGATATCCATACTTCTCTGGATGAGTTGCCTAACCGTACTCAAATCAATATGATTCAAGATGATCAATTGGAATTGGGCTTTGTGAGGGTTACATCAATACCTGCAGGTTTGGAATCGAAAAAAGTGCACGAAGATTCATTTTCAGTGGTGCTTCCAGAGGATCATGCTATGGTGGAGGAAGAATTTGAAAATATTGGCCAGTTGAAAGATGAAAAGTTCATCCTATTTTCTAGCGAGTACAGTTCAGAGTATTATGAGAAAGTAATCAGTATTTGTAGGGATCAGGGTTTTGAACCCAATGTTTCTCACAAGTCAGTGCATGCGTTCACTATTTTCAAATTAGTGGAAAATGGTCTGGGTATCGCGATAGTGCCAACATCACTGGTGGATGGATATGATCTAAGAATCAAATCATTTGCCATGGAACAAATCCCACAAAGGACTCAATTATCAGCAGTTTGGAAAAAATCCTCTAAAAATGCCTCTTTGAAAAATGCGCTAGATATGTTGTTTGAGTAAAGAACCTACCACTGATCTTTTGCTAGGGTTTCTTTAAGCTCGTTTGCCTGAATATTCAGATTCTGGTATTCGGAGGAGGATAATTTACCTTTTAATTCTGCAAGCATCTCGTCAGCATAATTAGTCAGTCCAGATTTCAATGCTACAATGACGAATTTTTTGCGGATGTCCAAATTACTTTTATTGATGTCGATTGCTTCCACAAGAATCTCATAACCCAAATGAAGATTTTTGTCTTCTAGATAATTCACAATACCCAGGATTAAAGGCTCATTGTAGGCATTTTGATTCATTAACTCCTTGAGCTGTACTAATTGAGTACTGTCCTCAGAGTAAATGACTTGACTCACTGGATGATTGGTTTCAGGAATTTTTTTTCCATTCAGAAGAGTCAATACCAATTCAGGTTCTACAAAACTCTCCTCTTCAAGCAGGTCATAAAAGACACCTTTGTATTCCAAATAAGCTTCCATATCATTATTCATAAGAACTGTTTTAGCCAGTTTGGTCCACATGCTTTGAATGAAAGATGGTGGAGCATCATTTAGAATGATACTCATTTCAACATTGGAATAATCCTCATAGTGGTAGTATAAAGCCATTTTCTGCAGGTCTTCCGATAAGCCTTCTTTTCTTTCGATTGTTTTTAGGTCATTTTGCAATCCCATATAACCCGAGTCGATTGACACCAAATAGCTAGCCCAGTTTTTGGCATCTTCAAATGCACCTTTCTCTAGTAAACAGGCTTGTTTATTTAAGAGGGCTGCTTTGCTTCCTTCTGCAATCGCTGATTCAAAAAACCTCAAGGCCTCATCAATACTATGCTGAGACAATGCAATTAGTCCCATTTGATTAAATAAGCGAGCTTTCAATTCTCCAGAAGAATCAGGAATGAGTTGATCAATAGTTCTCAAAGAAGAATTAATGTTTCCCAGGCCATATAATGAGAGAGCTGCGGAACGCTTTGCATTCCAGTAGACATCTTCGGTAACAGCACTTCCCAGTGCCATTTCAATTTCTCGTGGAATTGCAGGATCTTGAAAATACCAACTTGCATTGATGAGGAATGCCAATCGATGCAATTGATAAGAAGGATATAAAAAGGCAGTATCGAAAGGAATCTTTGCCATTTGTCCTGACAGCAATAGGTTGTGGAGGACATTAGCCTTTACTGCCAGGTTTCCATTATTGTAGTCAGGGCCTGCTCCTTCGGAGTTCTGTTTAATCTTCCAAAGGTTCACCAGGTTGGCATTGGTCCATTCACCTTTGAGATTGGATTCACTCAATAGGTCAACTGCTTCCTCAATCTTACCCTGATCCGCGTAGGTCAACCCTAAATTGTTTTGTAGCTGGGGATTAGATGGAAAATCCAATAGTCCCTCTTTTAAGGTAACCAACGAAGGGGTTGCCTCAGACATCATCGCGTACGTACTGGATTTATTCAAATATGCTTGTGGTGATGGGTAACGAATGGCTGCTCTTCCGAATCTGAAATTGGCTTCATTGATGTCTCCTTTTTGAAGTTCTTTGTAAGCGAGTTTGTAATTGGAAAAGTGATTGTCATGTCCAAATACGGTGCCTTGTCTGTAATAACCAAGAGCCAATAATTCTTCTCCGTTAGCTTCTGCTTGAGCTCCCAAATAATTGTATTGTGCTGCTCTTAGAAGAAAGTACGGTTCTTTATTGGAGTAGTAGAAAAATGCCGCTATCGCCACCATTCCTGCAAGCCGAGCACTTGCATAAGGAAAGTTCTGAGACTTATAAACGATTTTATAAACTTCCAAACCTTCTACCAGTGGAGTAAATAAATTGATAAGTACATATACAAGGAAGAATACCCCAAAGGCCAGGTGCGTGTAGACAATAAGGTAGTGGAATGCCTCGTAATCGGAATCATTTCCCCGGTACATGGATAAGGATAAGAAACCTAGTGTGACGATGCCTAAAGCCGCCAATAAACTGCGCATGTCCTCCGAAGAAAGCAGCTTCTGATAAATGTCTTGTTTATGGCCATAACTCCACAATGCGACTAATCCGCTGATGGCGAGCAGAATGAATGGATCAAAAAAGGCAACCTCAGTTTCAATTGCTCCTGATTTTTTACCATAATAAAGTCCAACGATTCCCAGGTATACCAGGCTGAAGACAATGAAATGAACATGGTTGTTTTTGCCTCCTTTGGACTTGGTAATAAGATAAAGGATGGCGAATACATTTTCCTCTGAGATCAAAAACAGAAACAATACACCGATGATGACCAGTCCAAAGTGGCTACCAATGGTGAATTGATCAATCAATACCTGCTGTGATACCCCAGAAAATAGTACAATAGCCGCAAGGATTGCGGTAAAAGTTCCAAAACGGATAAGTGTATTGACTTCAGGATAAAAAGCGTGGTATATGTATGACGGTAAAATGATGGCCATCATGATGATGACCATCGAAAGTGATGATTCAGGGTCCATTCCAAATATCCCAACATCTCCCAGATTCCAGGTAATGATGAATAGAATAAATAAGGCCATTATCCCGATGAATAAGTAGCGTGGCAATTTGGTAACCACTGTCAAGATCAAGCTAATTCCGATCAATATTAAAATCAGAAATCCGGTCTCGGCATTAATGTCTCTTTGGATCTGCCCCGCAGAAAATACTTCAGCCAGAGAATAAATATCGCCAGTGAAACTAAACTGAAATGGACCTTTTGTAAATGGATAGGCGGCAAATTCAGTGGTTTCTGCCGTGGTTGTTACATTGTAGCTAATGCTATCATTATATCCACGATGGTATCGATATAAAAGAAGAATGGTAGCGCCAATAAAGAGCGCAATAATGAAACGGCTGATTTGTTCTTTCATGTAGGTTGCTGCTTACTCCAGCACTTTAGGCACTTTGAAGTAATCTTCGTCCTTGTCTGGTGCATTCTTTAACGCACGATCATGCTCAATGGTATTCGAAACCTCGTCATTTCGGAACGCATTTACTTCAAACGACATGTTGGTAAGTGGTTCTACACCATCAGTGTCCAGCTCGTTCAGCTTCTCCACCCAGGTAAGTACCTCTTCTAAATCCTTGATGTACGTTTCTTCTTTGGCCGGATCTAACTCCAGACGAGCCAGGTGAGCAATTTTATGTAACGTTTCCTTATCTATTTTCATGTACCAGAATTCTGATCAACAATATTAACCAAGAGAATTGATTTTTTCAGGATGATGCCTCAGAAGTTCTTCTTGTATGGTATTGAAAACCTGCTCCTTAAGCTTTGGAATTTGCTCTTCACCAGAATCATCTGGAAAAATAGGGTCGTGGATTATGAGTTTACACTTGTGTGGATGCAATCTAACGGGAGACTCATCGGGTAGAATCAGGAAGTTATAAGGCATAGTCACTGGAACAATTGGTACATTTTGCTCTACAGCGACTTTAAATGCACCGTCTTTAAATGGATTCATATATGGGAGTTTGTCGCCTCCCACTACTATTCCACCCTCAGGGAAAAAAGACACACTATAACCCTCTTCAACAGCCTTTTTGGTTTGTTGTAAGCTCATTCCGCGGCTTTTGGCACTTTCTCTTGTAACTGGAATATGAATTTTGCGAAAGAAATAACCAAAAAGTGGAATCTTCTTAAGTGAACTTTTGCCAATGAATTTGGCGTGATAAATCAGGTAGAATGCCGGAATATCCAGGTAGGAGAAGTGATTGGCACAAAAAATATATTGATCGTGACTTTTTAGTTTTTCTTTTCCAATAACCTCGACAGGCATTACGATACTGAAGAATGATTTAGCCCATATTAAGTGCAGCTTAAGTGCAGTTTTATGCCATTTTCTGTTAGTCGCCAGAATGGCTAGTGATGGAACGATCACTGATGAGATGATCAAAAAAATGATCAGTGCATAGGAGGTGTATAAAAACAACCGTAATTTCACTATCTGATAACTTCTAGTAGCCCTTGAAAAAGATTTTTAAACATCAAGTGTAATAAATTCAGGAGATATCAGACTAATCTACCGTAACTAAAATTTCAAACACTTGGAACTACTACGTATTGACAACATTAGTAAATCCTACAGCAATCACCAGGCTTTGAACAATGTCAGTATGACCATCCCAAAGGGGAGTATTTTTGGTCTACTGGGACCTAATGGAGCGGGTAAAACCACATTGATTCGAATCATTACTCGCATTATTGAACAAGATAGTGGTGAAGCATTTTTAAAAGGGGAAAAGATCACACCAGAATTGGTGAGAAGAATTGGCTATTTGCCAGAAGAGCGTGGACTTTACAAAAAGATGAAGGTGGGTGAGCAATTGCTATACCTGGCACGTTTGAAAGGACTAAGCAGATCGGAATCAGTTAGCAGAATTAAATCCTGGCTTAGAAGACTTGATCTCACTGAGTGGCATGGAAAGGCGATTGAGGATTTGTCCAAAGGGATGGCCCAAAAAGTACAGTTTATAGCCACAGTGCTTCATGAGCCGGACCTTATCATTTTAGATGAGCCATTCTCTGGATTTGACCCGGTAAATGCCAACCTGATCAAGGATGAGATTTTCAAATTGAGAGAAGATGGCGCCACGGTTATTTTCTCTACTCACAGAATGGAATCGGTTGAGGAATTGTGTGATCATATTGCATTGATCAATAAGTCTCAAAAGATACTAGACGGTAAAAAGCTAGATATCAAGAATGACCACAAAGACGGTACGTTTATAGTGACGCATGAAGGTAATTTGGTTGGCGGTGAGCATTTTGAATTACTCAGCTCAGCTAAAACTGAAATTGGTCTTACAGAGTCAATTATTAAAGATAGAACCGCAGGAGGACCTAATAATTTAGTGAAGGAACTCATCAATCATGTGGAGATTCATTCCTTCATAGAGAAAGTACCAACCATAAACGAAATTTTCATCAGCAAAGTACAAGGAGGTAGCCATGAATAACATAGGACTAATAATCGCGAGAGAATACCTTTCAAGAGTTCGTAAAAAGTCGTTCATCATTATGACTTTGTTGGCTCCGATATTGTTTGGTGGTTTTATATTTATCGTGGGTTGGACAGCTTCTAAGGGAAGTGATACCAAGAATATCCAGGTAGTGGATGAAAGTGGAATGTTCGCTGAGATATTTGTTGACTCGGATAAAGACAAATTTGATTATTCTGATAGTCCGTTGGATGATGCCAAAGCAAAAGTTTTAACGGGAGAGTATGATGGACTTCTTTACATTCCGAAATTGGATGTTGATGATCCTCAGGGAGTGATGTATTATGCTCCTAATAATCCTAGTATTGGCATGGTATCCGGGCTAAGTAATAAGATTGAAGGAGAAATTGAGAACATCAAATTGAGACGATCTGGTCTGGATAAAGCGGTTCTCGAAAGCTTGAAAGCAGATGTGGATATCAACACCATCAATCTGACTGAGTCCGGTGGTGAAAAAGAAAGCAGTTCTATTGGAGCAACTGCCGTTGGATATGTGGCTGCCTTTTTGATATACATGTTCATATTCGTCTACGGGGCCATGTGTATGCGTGGTGTGGTTGAAGAAAAAACTAGTAGAATCATCGAAGTAGTGATTGCCTCTGTTAAACCATTCCAGCTGATGATGGGGAAAGTGATCGGTATTGCTAGTGTAGGCTTAACGCAATTCGTTCTTTGGATTATTTTGACTATCACGATCAGTACGGTTGCTGGAGCTGCATTTATGGATACCAAGGCTCAGCTAGACCAGCAACAAAAGAATCAAATGGAGGCCATGGAAATTCCTCAGCAAGATTTACCACAGAACGATCCAGATATCATAGAAAAATTAACGGGAGCAGTTGAGTCCATCAATTTGCCTATGGTTGTTGTATCATTCCTTTTTTACTTTTTAGCTGGATACCTTTTATATGGAGCATTGTTTGCTGCTATTGGTTCTGCTGTTGATAGTGATGCGGATGCCCAGCAGTTCATGTTTCCAGTCACCATACCATTAATTTTTGCCATTGTCATGTTGAGTGCTGTACTTAACGATCCAAATGGCTCTCTAGCATTTTGGTTATCCATGGTTCCATTCACCTCACCAGTGATTATGATGATGCGTGTGCCGTTTGGTGTTCCTGTTTGGGAACTTGCACTATCCATGGTTTTGATGGTCGGTGGATTCTTATTTACTATCTGGCTGGCAAGTAGAATCTACAGAATTGGAATCTTAATGCACGGTACCAAAGTAAATTACAAAACACTTGGTAAGTGGATAATGACGAAGAATTAATGAAATAATGATTTTTTATAGAAAGGCTGATCTGAATTGGGTCAGCCTTTCTCATTTTATTCAGTTCGTCTATTTATTGTAGGGTCAGTCATCTTGGTAACTCCCAATGTTCTATTACTTTTGATTGATTCTAATGATTTGAATTTTGGCCAACTTTAAAGAAGACCCAACATTTAACCTTTACTCGGAACGCAAGAGTTTTAAGTGGATTGTATTGGCCATTTCGGTAGTCATTAGTGCAAGCTCTATTGTGTACACCAGTCAGTTGGTCCAGCGGATTAGAGAACGTGAGAGTAAGCAAATATCCCTTTATGCCAAGACTTTGGAATATCTTTCCAACGAAGGGGATCTCCCTAATGCCGTTTTTATTTTGGAGGAAATCGTTGACGCCAACAACACCATTCCAGTGATAGTGGCGAATGAATATGGAGAACCAGATTTCTATAAGAATATTTCCAAGGCAGATGGAATCAGTGATCCTGAAAAACGTAAACAGTTTTTACTGGAAGAGATTCAGGTTATGCGCAAACAGCACGAACCACTTCTGGTAACACTTGCTGAACAAGGACAGATCTATGGATACAAGACGATTTATTACAAAAACTCTGAATTACTCAATCGCCTGAAGTTTTATCCCTATATCCAGCTTTCGGTGATCGCTATATTCGGATTGATTGTTTTTGCAGTGTTTAACTATTCGCGTACAGCAGAGCAAAATCGAGTGTGGGTAGGGATGGCCAAGGAGACGGCTCATCAGTTAGGAACTCCTTTATCCTCCTTACTGGCCTGGACGGAGTATTTCAAAGAGCAATTTCCGGATCATCGAGATGTGTTTATGGAGTTGGAGAAGGATGTGGATCGTTTGGAAATGATTACCGAAAGATTCTCCAACATTGGCAGTGTCCCTCAGCTCAGAGAAGAGAATGTGCCTGAGGTGATATCCGAAGTGGTGAAATACTTGCAAAAGCGGATTTCAAGAAAGGTATCCATAGAGATGGAGACTTTTCCTACCGATGACATCTTAGGAGCGTTAAATAAATCACTGTTTGCCTGGGTGATTGAGAACATCATCAAAAATGCTGTGGATGCTATGGGGGGAGTTGGTAGGATTAATATCAAAATCATGAAGGTAAGCGAAGGGATGGTTTCTATTGATATTAGTGATACAGGCAAGGGAATCTCCAAAAACAGAATCAAACAAGTGTTTGAGCCAGGCTTCACTACTAAGAAGAGAGGTTGGGGTTTGGGCTTGACGCTAACCAAAAGAATAGTAGAGAATTACCATGGTGGAAAGATCTTTGTGAAGTCCTCAGAGGTGGATAAGGGAACTACTTTCAGAATATTGTTGAAAACATAGAGAGTTTTCAACTTCATTTTTTTCAGTTAATCAATTTTAGGTTAATTTCGCACTCGATTCGAGATACGCTGATTTAAATCAATTAATAATGGCTAATACAGGTAAAATTACCCAAGTTATCGGTCCAGTTGTTGACGTAAGCTTTGAAGCTGAAGGCTCTAAGCTGCCAAATATTCTGGATGCATTGAAAATCACTAAGAAAGACGGTACCACAGTAGTTCTAGAGGTACAGCAGCACTTAGGAGAAGATACTGTTAGAACCATCGCGATGGATGCAACTGACGGTATGATGCGAGGAATGGAAGTAGAGGACTTGGGTAGCCCAATTCAAATGCCGATTGGAGATGACGTAAAAGGTCGTCTATTCAACGTGGTAGGACAGGCTATTGATGGTATTCCACAACCTGCCACTACTAAAGGTTTACCAATTCACAGACAAGCACCTAAGTTTGAAGACCTATCTACTTCAACGGAGGTTCTTTACACCGGAATTAAAGTTATCGACTTGATCGAGCCATATGCAAAAGGTGGTAAGATTGGATTGTTTGGTGGAGCTGGTGTAGGTAAAACCGTATTGATCCAGGAGTTGATCAACAACATTGCAAAAGCTTACTCTGGTCTTTCTGTATTTGCCGGTGTAGGTGAGCGTACTCGTGAGGGTAACGACCTTCTTCGTGAGATGATCGAAGCTGGTATCGTTAACTACGGTGAAGACTTTAAACATTCAATGGAAGAAGGTGGATGGGATCTTTCTAAAGTGAAAACTGAAGATCTTAAGGAATCTAAAGCAACCTTCGTATTCGGACAGATGAATGAGCCTCCAGGGGCACGTGCTCGTGTAGCTCTTTCTGGTTTGACCATTGCAGAATATTTCCGTGATGGAGATGGTGAAGGACAAGGTAGAGATATCCTTTTCTTCGTAGATAACATCTTCCGATTCACACAGGCTGGTTCTGAGGTGTCTGCACTTCTTGGGCGTATGCCTTCAGCAGTAGGTTACCAACCTACTCTAGCAACTGAGATGGGTGCAATGCAGGAGCGTATTACTTCTACTAAGCATGGTTCCATTACTTCAGTACAGGCGGTTTATGTACCTGCGGATGACTTGACTGACCCTGCTCCAGCGACTACTTTCTCTCACTTGGATGCTACTACTGTACTTTCAAGAAAGATTGCTGAGCTTGGTATCTATCCAGCGGTGGATCCTTTGGATTCTACTTCAAGAATTCTTTCTGCTGAGATCCTTGGTGATGAGCACTATGACTGTGCACAGCGTGTGAAGGAGCTTCTTCAGAGATACAAAGAACTTCAGGATATCATTGCTATCTTGGGTATGGACGAGCTTTCTGATGAAGATAAGCAAGTAGTACACAGAGCTAGAAGGGTACAGAGATTCTTGTCTCAACCATTCCACGTAGCAGAGCAGTTCACTGGTCTTCAAGGTGTATTGGTAGACATCAAAGATACCATCAAAGGATTCAACGAAATCATGGATGGTAAATTCGATCACTTGCCAGAAGCTGCATTTAACCTGGTAGGTACCATCGAAGATGCAGTAGCTAAAGGTGAAAAATTAATGGCTGAGGTTTAAGCCTTGGTCCTTAAGCTCTAAACAACTTAGATATGTTTTTAGAAATAGTAACTCCTGATGAGAAAGTATTCGAAGGTGAAGTAGCTAATGCCTCTTTTCCTGGAAGCGATGGATCATTCCAGGTTTTGGAAAACCACGCTGCCATGATCTCAACTTTGGGAGATGGAGACATCACTTATATAAGAATTAAGGAAAAAAAGGCAACCTCTACTCACATTCATGTGAGTGGTGGAGTAGTTGAGGTTCTTAATAACAAAGTGACTGTTCTGGCAGAAAAGATTATTTCGGAATAAGATTTTTAATTCCTTGATATAAGAAAAAAGGGACTTATAAGGTCCCTTTTTTTATTCCTCTTTTAGCTGATCTACGGGATTTACTTTAGATGCTTTCAACGTCTGGAAACTAGTGGTAAGAATAGCTACTACAATCATAATGATGCCAGATAATCCAATAGTTATAAATGAAATGGAGGTTCTCAGTTCATAATTTTGGATCCATTGGTTCATCATGTACCAACTCAGTGGTGCTGCAATAATGAAGCCTATCAACATGAGTTTACCAAATTCTCCGGAAAGCATCATCCAAATATTGGTAGCAGTAGCACCTAGAATTTTTCGCACGCCAATTTCTTTGATTCGTTTCTCAATGACATAGGCAACAAGTCCGAATAGACCCAGACAAGCAATGACTACTGCCAGCATGGAAAATCCAGTAAGGAGTTTGCCAAACTTGATCGTTTGGGTGAAAATCTCAGCGTATTCCTGATCAACAAATGTATATGTGAATGGACTTCTAGCCGTGAAATCTTGCCATTTCACTTCAGCAGACTTCAGCAAACCTTGAATCTCATCACTTGACATGGATTCATGCATGTCTATCACCAATTTCGTTTGTGGGTTTCTGAATATTGGTGAATTGTGGTCCATAATCGCCACAGGGTATTTCACTTCGGAAAGAGAAGTATTGAAGTCATTGACTACTCCTACTATCTTGAAGTTAACTGTGTGGTATTGAATGTCTTGTCCAATAGCATGCTGATTGCTTTCAAAGCCAAATGCTTGAACAAAATACTCGTTGACAACAATATTGGTGGAGTCAAAAAATCCTTTTTCCAATCCACGACCTTCTAATACCTGGATGTCAAAACTCGGAATGAAGGATTCATCTGCTGTAAGATAGTTGACGGACAGGTTGTAATTTTTGGAGCCTCTTCGTTCAAAATTGTCAAAGTCGTAAATCATGGGAGGGGTGTCCGATACGATGCTCACATGTTCCACTTTCGGGTTGGATAGCAATTCATTTCGGTAGGTTTCCATTTGTGATTGATTACCCAGCCGGTTTAAGTGCTCTATGATTACTTTATTCTCTTTGTCGAATCCAAGGTCATAATTGATCCAGTAACTTACCTGATCCTTAACAATCAGTGTACAGGCAATCATTGTGATGCTGATTGCAAATTGAGCCGTCACCAGTACATTTCTAATTTTACCATCTTTAACTCCAAGAGACAATTTGCCTTTTAAAACTTTTGCTGGTTGGAATGAGGACAAATAGAAGGCCGGATATGTTCCGCCAAGTACCCCAATAACAATGGTGCTCAACAGGATAATGGCAATAGCAACTGGATTGATTAATGTTCGGGTATCGAGCTCCGTTTCGGCAATGGTATTAAAAGCTGGCAGGAGCAATTCTGTCAGGAAAAATCCAATCAAAACGGAAGCGATCACATAAATCAGTGATTCCGAGAGAAACTGGTAGATGAGGTTGGACCTTCCCGAACCGATCACTTTTCGAATACCCACTTCTTTTGCTCGGCTGGATGATTTAGCAGTAGATAGGTTAACGAAGTTGATTAATGATAAAATGAGAATTAGTCCTCCAATACCCCAGAGTATATAGATGTTTTGAATATTTCCTATTTGATTCAGTCTGGAATAGACATTGGTGGACCGTAGGTGAATATCTAATAAAGGTTGGATGTATAGATCCCATTCTTCACCAGATTCAATAAACTCCTTGTAGCTCACTCCCCGATATTTTTGTAAGAACGCTTCAAGATACTTACCAGGTACCGCCGCTACCTTATCAGCAACTGCTTGTGGATTAGCATCCTCACGTAGCATTCCAAAGGTGACAAACATGGTCCACATCCAGGAATCTCTACGGTTAGCTACCTGTGGTAGTGATGTCATTGAGATCAGGAAGTCGAATTCTATGTGAGAGTTGGTAGGGACGTTCTCAGCTACCCCAGTGATTTTATAAGACTTCTTCTCAGACCCTTCACCTACTTCCAGGTATTTACCCAGCGGGTCCTCTTTTTGGAAATACTTTGACGCCATCTCTTCGGTGAGGATGATGGAGTTGGGCAATGAAAGTGCTGTGTTTTCATCACCTTGTGATAAGGGAAAGGTGAAGATTTCAAGAAATGTTTCATCTACGGCAAGGACCCCCTCTTCCTCAAATATAATTTGTTGATTACTGGAGGGCTTGCTGACGACCATGGGGCCTACTGGGTGTACACGAGTCAATTTTTCAAATTCCGGTATCTCTTCTTTCAATGCATGCATCACTGCTGGCCCAGTTGATCCAAATAAGGCATCGTCATCGCCCCAGATAAATGTTTCATTGATACGGTAAATACGATCGGCATTCGAATGAAACTGATCATAACTCATCTCATTGGAGGTGT
>CEPX01193437.1_pt1 | contig 13485 bp, 2 predicted proteins | sample 361361 | NCBI WGS metagenome assembly CEPX01 (sample SAMEA2619974, study PRJEB7988) | marine metagenome | biome: marine biome (ENVO:00000447); feature: mesopelagic zone (ENVO:00000213) & marine oxygen minimum zone (ENVO:01000065); material: "saline water (ENVO:00002010), including plankton... | reverse complement strand
TTTATTAGACGCTATAAAATCTGCTAAGTCTATATTAGAACCTAGTAAGCTAGATGTTATTAGAGAGCAGGCAAAGCTTGAGAGGAGAGCTGACCTTGATATTGCTGCTTTAAATATTCTTAATGAGGATATTAAAGAATTGAGGGAAAAGAGAGAGGGTTTAGAAGAAGTAGGTACTGTTAGCTATTTAGATTTACAGAAGTTTCCATTGTCACCTGATACAGGTAATCTGCGAAAGTATGCATCTAGAAAATTTGATAATGTGAATGATGCTTTAGATGCTATGACACAGAAAAGAGATTTGTTGCAATCTGAAGTTAGAGAGATGAAAGAGATGCATGCTATAAGTCAGGAACAATCGCAACGTCTTCTTGAAGTTAAAGGAAAATATAAGACAAAAGGAGCATTCTCTCACGTCTTTGAGAGGTCAGATTTTGAAGAAGCACAAAGAGATTATGGAACTCAATTAAAGGCTATGAAGAATCCTGATGGTTCACCTATGTATGACGAAAGAGATATAGCAATAAGATTGCATTTTCATAATAAAGCTTATCTTCGGCAACATGCTGTAGAAGAATCGGCTCATGTTGAAGCTGCATTTGATTTACAAGAGCAAAAATATGGTTCAGCATTTACTGAATGGAAAAATACTGCAAGTCCATCTAAAGCAATGGGTCAATCGCCTACTTTTGATTACGAAAGTGTTCCTGCTATTGTTGATAGGGCTATTTTTGGTGACGAAAAAGGTGAAGGTGGTTTTGTAGAATATGTTAAAAATAATGCTCAATATATGTATGATTCTGGTGAGTGGACTGTTAAAAATGCTCCTTTGAAGATTGTGAGTGGTGTGGCTCAATATGATGAATCTTGGTTTGAACAAGAATTCCGGCCAGGTCAGACAATGATTGAACGTATACGAACTGATATGACAATGGGAATAAAAGATTTTCTTGGTCATGCTAATACTACTGAGGGTTTTAAAAGTGCTATTAATCCAGGCTCAGCATCAAATATATTATTAACTAATACATCTCAAGATGCTTTAGTACCTGGTCTTGGATATGGCAAACTAATTTGGGGTAACCAATTTAAACTTATGGAAGATTTTTATAATCATGATACTATACAAAGGCATATTAATAATAGAGTAATGAAAAAAACAAGTATACGCAGTCGTGCTATGAGTATTATAAACAAGAATAAGATTTAAATGTCAGAACCAATAAAAATTCCACTTCCTGAGAACTTTACAGTTGTTGATACTGCATCTCAGCAACAATTTCAAGAATTGCTTGTTAAAGCAGGGATAGACCCAGTCGTAATTAATTTATTAGTTAATGATGTTTTAAGTCAAAATGGAGTAGTAGATTCAGCCATAGATTCTTCTGTTGCAGTATTGTCTGAATTGCTTGCTGAGACTGGATTAATTGAACCGGATAGTGCTCATGTATTAACAAAACGTGTATATTATGATGTTATTAATGAAAGAAATTTAGAAATAGATAACGAGGAAGACCAAAAGGATTTAGGTAATGCAGCAACTGTTGGAAATTTAATTGGAATGGAGAATGCTACTGAATATCTTAGGCAATCAGAGATTAATAAGGATGCAGAGTTTCAGCAAATAAAAGATTTATATGGTCTTGGTGACAAAGCTACTGAGGATGAGGCATATGGTTTGTTATTAAATGACTTGACTGCTAATGAGTTAGAGAGTGTTTATAATTCACAACAGGGATTACAGGGTACATATAAGTCTCCATCAGGCAAACAATTAACCAGAGAACAAATGATGCCAATTCCATTGTCTACTACAAAACCTCAATCTTATAGTTATTATGGAGGCAGACCAAGCATGGCAACTTATAACTCTAAAATGACAAAGGAAGAATTTCGAAATTTCATTAGAAATGATAGATTTAATTATTTGTCAGAAAGACAAAGAACTGGTGGCCTTAAGATGGATTTTAAAAAAACAGCTGCAGCTGCAGATGAATACGCATCATCTAATTTAGATGATAATTATGATACTTATAGAAATTATCAAAGAGAAATATTGAAGGATATAGATGCAACTGCTTTAGATGGTGCATTGACTAGATTAGAAGCAGCTAAAGAAGTTAAAGCTATCTTCACAGAATAATGTCTGTACTTACTGATTGGCTAGCGGAAGAGGAAGAGAAAAAGAAGCGGCTTGGTGGTCAAAGACCAAGTAGGACTCCTCCGCGTAGCCCCCAAAACCTAGTAGAATCTTCCCCTTATGCTCGTATGAGGGAAATTGATCCTAATAAACAAGTTGAAGAGGAATCTTCTGGTAGTCTAGGTCCTATAGATTTCTTAGCCTCAGGTGCATATCATTTTGCTAATAGTGCATTTATGGGATTACCTGATTATGGTATAGCAGCCGCTAAGGAAGGATGGACTCCTTATGATTTAGAAGAAACTAATGGATGGGGAAAAGTAGGAGGTATTATAGGTGAAGCTGCTGGATTCTTAATTCCTATTGGATACGCTGGTAAATTAGCAGCAGTTCCTTTTAAGGTTCTTTCTAAATCTTCAGGTAAAATAATGAAAAGTGCAGCTGCTAATGCTGGTACGAAATCTATAGGTGAGAGTGTAGCAAGAGCAGCTACCAGAACTACAGGTACTGTTCGTGCTAAGAATTTTGTTCCTGGAGTAAAAGATGCAAGAAGGCGTGTAACTAAGAAAGAGGCTCAAGAAGCATTAAATGAAGCCTCTGAAAAATCTATTCTTAAAACAATGAATAGAGCTGTTGATGAGGGCTCTTCAAGAAGAGGCGTTTTTAAAAGGATATTATTTGGTAAGGATAAACCTAAGAAGTGGTTACATAGAACTTTCTCAAATACATCTGAGCAAAGTGTACAGTTACAAAGACAGATTGAAAGAAATGTAAGAGCTGGTCTGAAAAAAGATTTTGCAGGCGTAAAAGGAATGTCTGATGATATGATAAATACAATCGCCCATACATTTCTTGAAGGACTACAAAATAAAAAACATATAAACACAGCTGGAGCTTGGGTTTCTGCAGGATTAGGAGCTGGTACTCCTGGATGGTTAAGAGCTAGGGTAGCTGGATATGGTGGTAGGTTTATTGATATGATGACAAGCTTTGGGATATATAATACTGTTGATGAAGTATTACATAGACAATTAGAAGATGGATATGTTCCTAGAAGCGCTGGTGAGATAACAAAGAGTACTGCTATGTTTGCTGCTGTTTTGCCATTGATAGAAGCTATACCTGGAGGTGTCTCAGGAGCTATGACGCTTAAAAATTATGGAAATATAGCTGGTATTTTAAAGAAGCCTAAGTATAGTGAAATGAGTAAGTATGAGCTTACTACTTTTTATGATTATGTTAAGTATAAAATGCCAGGGAGAAGTGTTGGTTCTGTTGATGATTCACTTATGAGGATTAGGAATACATCAGGTACATCAGATGGTGTTTCAAGAAAAGAGCTTGCAGCTGGATTGGATGAATGGTACGCAGGAGCTAGAAAAGATTTCACTAAGCTCTTTATAGGTGAAGAAGCGAAGAACTTTGGATATTCTCTTTCAAGAATGATAGCTGGTGCTATGTATTTTAGTGGTGCAGTTGACGAGGGTTCATTAATAAGAGGTGATTTACATCAAGGATTCTTTGGTGATGAGTTCATGCACCATTTAAAAGAAGACCCAACATCTGTAGCTACACATATGTTAACAGGTGTTTTCTTTACAAGAAATAGAAAGCCTTTATCCAAAGATGTCAAAGGAAGATTCCCCCATCAAGTTCATTATAGCGAAGAGTATCAAGGTAAGTTAGCAATGCTTAGAGAGATGGGTTTTAATGCTGATGTACTTGAATGGTATTTTAGTTCGTTTTCTAATACTGATATAAGGAATAGTATATATGGCAGAGCATACCATGATACTAAATTAGGTAAAGAAATTGTTTATATAATGGATAAAGCTATGGCAGAAGCTAAATCCAGGTCTGAGAAAGGTAAGTTTGATTCAGAATTAGATGTTGTTGAAGATAAGAATCTTATGGAGGCTTATGATATATGGTCTGCCTCAAAAGCTAGCATAATAATTTCTACACCTGATAGTAAATCACGGGAAATAGATCGTAGGGATTTATTAGAAAGTCTAAATAAATCTGAAAGACAGGAGTTTAATAGGCAAATAGGAGAGCTTACTACAGGAGTAGAGAAGGATGGAGTATTTGAACGTATAAAAGATTCTAATTGGAATACTATTCGTAGCGAAGTATTTGATAAAACAATTTTAGATAACCATTATCAGTTTTTTATGGATTATTTAGCGTCTGTCGGTAGGAAGTTTGGACCAAATGAAGCAGAAATTGTAATTGAAAATGAAGGTACAGATGATGCCAGGGTTATTAATCTTCCTAGAGTAAGGCCAGGTACTGAGAATGACGTTGGTGAACTTAGAAAGTATTCGTTTGTTGCAGGGAAATTAGTCATGGAGGGAAAGGCAAAATGGGCTGAGGGTGAAGAAACTGAGATTAATGCTGAAAGTATGACTAAAGAGGGAAAATATGATGAGTTAGCTGAAATGACTAGGATGTTTGAGGATAATTATGGCAGGAGTATTATGGGCGAAGATGCTAACATACAGATAGATTTTAATAACCTTGATATAGTCTGGAATAATGCTTTTCGTCTTAAAGAAAGAGATATAATGGAGAAACTTGTTCGTGTTACAGGTGGAGACATAGAAGGTATGCCTGAGAAGTATAAATATTTATATAGTACTATAAGAAGTATTTTTGGTAATACATATGCTAGAGATTGGAGAGTATATGCTGGTGACGAGAGTTTAAATGGTGATGAAATATTAAGGAAAGGTGAAGAGCAGTCAACTGGAAAAGAGATTACACAAAAAAAGTGGGCTGATAGAAGTCAAGAGGAAAAGAAAGATGCTGAAAATATAATGAAGGTCTTAAAGCTTGTACATGAGCTTGCTCAATATACTCATTTAGGAAGTAGCGCTAACATGACTGGTACAGATTCAGATAGAGTTGCTCCTATTTCTCTTTCACAGGGACAGGCTTTGCTGGGAGCAATGAGGCAAACAGGATTTATTGGAGGTGTAGTTGGATTAGGTGAATTATCTACTAATTTTAGAAGATATTTATATGAGAGAGCTGTTGATAGGCAGAAGATTACAAGAGAAGATTTTGCTTTATTACAGCATACACTTGATAGTGGAATAGCACTTGAACCTCGAATTGTAGGTAAAGATGTTAAGATAGTTATACCCACTCCAGAAGTTGTTAGGGACCTTCTTTTTCAAGAGAGAGGTGATGAGAACAAAAAATCAATAGAAAAGCTAGTTGCAGATTATAGGAATTTAATATATAATAGGCTAATTGGATTTCATGGTTTAGTTGAACCATCGCCTACAGGGGTTTTTTATTCTGGTGAGATAGATATAAGAACTGCTGCTGAAGGTACAAATGTTAAGAAGATGGTAAATTTTACTGAATTTACAGAATATATTGAAAAAGGAGTACAGCTTACTGGTTTAAAAGTTGCTGAATCTAGAAAACAAGTAGAAGCTGTAGTAGAAAGATTAAAAGAAACAGAGGTGTGGTCATCTGTGGATGGAATTATAAAATCTATGCTTGATATTGATAATATAGATAACTATGAAAATGCGAGAGATTTGCTTAAAAGTTTAACAGATAATATTATGTCTAGAAGAGGAGCTTTTGACAAGGATGAGTTTCGTTTATTGGAAAGACTTATTGGAGCATCTACGGAGCATGTAGATAATTTAGAGCAACTAAAAAAAATTACAAGTGAAGATGAATTGACTGATTTTGGAGTAAAGACACTCCAGTCTTCAAAAGAAAAATTGGGTGATGTTATTTCTGCCTTAGAGGAGGTTCTTGATACTCATGGCAGATGGAGAAATAGAGATGAAATGAATAAGATGCTAGGCGATATGATTCTTGGTTATAAGGGTGATATGGTATTACAGTCTGGTGTTGCATACGCAAGATTAAAGCGAGGTCTAATCAAAGAAATTGGTAAAGGTAAAAGAGGTGAAACACTTGAGGAGGTTTTAGAAAGATTTGTAGCGAAAGGTAAGTTTTCTGATTTTAGGGATGTTGTTTTAAAACAACTTACTGGTGCATTTGATTCTCTTGATAAAGAGCAGTTAGAAGCTTTGAATAAACAAGTTGAAAAAGAAGCTAGTTCTTATTTAGCTGGTATAAGAGAAGTTCAGTTTACTATTAGTCCTAATACACTTGCTAGAAGATATGGTGACATCTTTATTGATGATAAAACTAAGGAATTTGATGAAAATTTAAAACAGGATATACGCTCAGCTTATAATGCTGATATTGAGGCTGGCGGTGTTGAGAATATTAGAAAAGTTATTGATAAGATGGTAAATTCTGTTGAGGAGGGAAAACATTCAGTATCAGATTTTGTTATAGAAGAACTTCCTAAGTTATTACATACCCTGATATCAACAGAAAAGAAGGATATGTATAGATTTGATAATACAAAAGGTGATTTAACTGAGCAGGTTGCACATGGTTCTTATGGGTCTCAGGATAAATTCTTTGATTGGTGGAATAAAGCTATAACAGATGTTAATGTTAACACTGGAAATCCAAATATTTATTTTACAAGACTTTCCAGGAGTGCTATTATAGATGGATATTTAAGAGATGTTGATAGTCAAAAGAGATTTCGTGTTGAAACATTTATAAGTGAATTAGGTATTAATAAAGAATTGACTCCTGAGGCTGTTAATGAAGCTAATAGAAAAGCTGGAGATAATGCTGATATTGAAGCTATACTTGAGGCTGCCAAAAGAAGAGGAGGGAAAATGAGGTTCATTACATTTACTGTAGACTTTGGTGGTCACGATATATTAGTTGACATGAATGGTCTGAATGACAGTAAAGGTGATTTTAAAGAAAAAGTTAATGATTGGTACAAGTCAAAGCTTAAATATCTTAAAGAAGAAAAAAGATATGTAAATGTAGAAGGCAAAAGTTATCTCGGTGATGAAGGAGTAGCAGGCCAATTTGAGAAGACATTTGGGGAATTGATTGAAAGATTTGAGGGTAAAGATAATATTTCTGATAGTGATGCTAGAGATATATTAAGGCATATGTATTATGATTCGAGTAATAGAACTGGTCATGATGCATTGTTTCAGCATCGTGGTGACACAGATAAGATGAAAAAAGCCAATGCTGAATTATTTAAATATGCTATAACAACTCAAGGTGAGAACGCCGGGAGACTGTCATCTAAACTTGCTGAAACTTTATTGGATATATCTCAAAGTGTAGCGGCTGATAACAATATAGAGATTCCATCAGGTAGAAGGCAGGGATTAAATGAATTTATTGGGGCATTAGAAGCTTTTAAAAAGGATGATTTTAAGTTTAATGTTTCTGTAATAGCAGATGAAAAAGATGGTGATATTGAATCTTTATTCGGTTCTAAGGGACTTGTAGAGACTATATATGGTGATATGGCTGTAAAGGCTTTTGATAAGTTACTTCGTAAGCAAGGTATTGATAGAGCAGAGTTAGCTGAAGTTGGTATTGAAGCAGGAGGAATATTCGATGCTAATTTTAAATTAGAGGCTACTACTGCAGATGTAGTTGAAGCATTGATGACGCCAAAGCTTAAGTTATCGATTGCAGAGACACCTAAAAACAAGGCAGAGGCGAAAAGGCAGAGACTTGCTGAAAATTTACTTAAAATTATTAGAAGTGATAGATTAGCAAATGATATTAAAAATATAATTTTATGGAGAAGACAGAGTTTAGCTGAATTAACTAAAATTGAAGATGGTACTTCAGGTATTGATGGTGTAACATATTTAAGTAAGAGAGCAGCTAGAATTCTATTTGGTATGAATGGATTCCATATAGGCGATGGATTTGCTAGTGTTAAGCCTGTAATAAGTCATAGTGTTAATTCATTCTTTGATGGTGGTAAAGTAAACGAGACAATGATAGGTAAAACTAATTTTGTATATGACCCCAGAGTAGCAGAACATTTAAATAAAAAAGGTATTGATATTATGATGGGTAAGTCAGCTGCTAAGTCATTTTCAGGGCTTATTAGTGAGATGCCACTACAGGAGGGCATGACAGCTGGCAATATGTTTCAGAGAGTTGTAGATGCTGTTGATATGGATAATAATTTTAAACTTCCTATTGGTTCTATTGGTGTTGTGTATAGTGCCAGGGCGTTACATCCATCTAAGGTTGTTCCTGCTGCAGCTATTGGTATGAGCTATAGTGATACACAAGATTACACTGGGTATATGAATTTAAAGAATCAAATAGGCCAACTTGCTCAAGATGCTGTTGGTTTACATGACAGTAAAAGGGTTGGAATTGTAAATGCATTAGTTAATCAGGCGAAGGATAGTGGTTATGACCTTGATGTGGGTGGAGGTGGACTTGCTATGGAGTTGTTTAAACTTGGAATGGACCCATCAGACCCATTTATCAAGAGAGAAGTTATAAGAATATTCAGTAAAGCAAGAGTTAGTTTGCTAGGAGCTAGTGAAAAGCCTGGAGCTGGAGTATCTGTACTTATACCCGAGTTTGATGTTAGTCTGCCTGTATATTCTAATGTAGAAGGCAATAGAAGACAAACTAAATACGGAGGAAAGAAGATTCCTCATGAGATGGGGACTAGGGCAGGACTATATAGTACTGTAAAGGGTATTAATTTTTTATATGATGGAGAAGAAGGTCAGGATATTTTTCTTAGAGGTGGTGAGCATATAGACCCACAGACAGTAAAGTTTCGTCTTTCTAAAGAACAGAAGACAGATAGAACAAGGGAAGCTGATGATCTTGTTGCGTATCTAGATAAGATAGTGAATAATACTCCTGGTATGAACTGGCGTGATTTAAGGGTAGCAGACATATATCAGTTATTAACATTAAGGTTTGTAAAAGATAAAGATGGCAATCCATTGATTCAGGATTTTAGGTCTGCTCTTGAAGATTCTCATTTATATTTAGGAGATACGGAAGAAGGTATAACAAGGAATGTCCGTGATATTTTACAAGCTAATTTTGGAGCTGGTCAAAAGTTTCATACGAGTAAAGACCTTCATTATTTTACTGAAAGAGTTGATGAACTTGGATTAGGCATAGCTATCCCAGGATTAAGAATACCTTCTCAATCTTATTCAGATGTTGTTATAAGCAGGTTAGAGGGTGTTTATGCTAAGTCTTTTGGTAATGTTATTGGCGCTAATATGTTTGATGTTTTTACAAAGCATCAAGGTGACTTTGATGTAGATAAAATGTTTTTTTATTTAGATGCACCTAAGTCATTAATGCATAAAGGTATTAGAAATGCTGGATACAATATTGAACCTCGGTTCTCTGATAAAAATCTTGTAAGTCCTGTTGATTTATTGAATAATAATTTTGATCCAGGGGCCCCAGTAAGTAGTGTTGATAAAAGGGATAGCGCAGCTGCTAGAAGAAAAGAACTTGTACAAAATAAATATTTAATAGGCAGGACTAATAGGCTGAATTATAGTTTATCAATGCTAAGAGAGACTGGATTTAAGATAAATGGACATACTGATAAACATGGAATGAATAATAATTTTGATAAAATTACAGTAGATGGTGAAGCAGCTCAGGGTATTTTATCTCAAAGAGTTGGTGACTTAGCATCATTAATATTTGATCCTCATAAACGACCTCACAAGGTTGCTTTTATGACAGACCATGAGATTTTAAGATGGTTAGTATTTGGTGAGTGGGACGCAGATAAGGGTGATAGACCAGACGCAGGGTTACCTGAAATTAAGCGTTCACTTTCAGAGGCTCAAGCTAAACAAGATATGTTTCCATGGCTATATAAGAATAATATTGAAAGAGGAGGATTTAAAATTCCTATTTCTGAAACTCATAAAGAAGTGATGAAAGATATTTACATTGAATCCATTAATGTTATGGGTAGAGCTGCTAGAGTATTCTCAGGTATATATGATGAAACAGGACAGAGAGCTCCTGAACATTGGGAATATCATGATATAAAAGATAGTATAAGTAGGTTTAGAAAAGATCCCACTGGTTTTCTTTTTAATAGACTCGCCTGGAGATACAAGGATAATGCAGATAGCAAGAGAGCTTTGTTTGATTTATTCATAAGACACAATACTCGTCAATATTCGGATATGAAGAATGTTATTGATGATGCTAATAAGGGTGAATTTCGCGAAGGGGCTCTTGACCCTAATTTTATAACTCATGATTATACAAAATCTTTTAGCGAAAAGAAGTTTTATGATCTTACACCTGCACTATCTGTTGTTCATGGACTGGCTCCTGGTGACGATAGTAGAACAATATATGACCATGCAGAGGAAGCTGTAGCAAGAGAACGATACTCTCTATACAGTGGTGCTGCTAAGGATGTAATAGATAGTTATATTGCTATAAGTGCGTTTACTGATATTTCAGGCGAAGTTGGACCAGATAGAATGGAGAAGCTTTGGGATAGAGCTCAGAATAAAATAAGTGTAGAACGTGGAGATAGTGAGATAGCAAAGCAACAGAGAAGAGATATATTATGGCAGGTTTTGGAAAAAGAAATGAGAAGTCAGGATGGATATTTAAATTACTTAAAAGGCAATAAGAATTCTAATACTAATGATATAGAGTTGGTTACAGGTAGAATACGTAGACTTCAAAAGATACTATCTCATGTTAAATATCAGTCTCTCCATTCAGAGGCTTCAAGGGAAAATGTATTACTTGAGGAGCATGAAGGTAAATGGGCTAATGTACTGATAAAAACAGGAGGCAAAAGAGGTCAGTGGTATGAAAATAGTTTTAGGCATGATGTTGTTGTCTATGAAGTTGATATTGGAGTTGAGACTGATCTTAGAAATGTTGAATATGATATGCTCAGAGGAGGTCAAAGACTAAAGGGTTCATTTGGAGGAAGAGCCCCTCAGAAAATATGGATAGGTCGTAATAAAAAATATGTTGTATTGAGGAATCCTATAAGAAATATATCTACAGATAATGGAGCATTTTTACATGGACTATCAGCGTTTGCTGCATCAACTACACTTACACCTGAAAGTTTAAGAGTTCCTTTTAACGAAAAGGAAAATGAGTATATTGCTGACCAATTTTTTAATGATATTGATGTTGTTAGAAGTGCTCTAAAAGATTATGGTAGCACCTTAAAAGAAAATTTAATAAGAAATCCTAATGATAAGAAGATGGCATTTGCTGTTGATGGATGGAAAGTTAATGACTTAATGAGACTATTAATGTCTAGGTATGTTGATAAATTACCTGCTATTGAAAGGGAAAATAGACTTATAGATATTTTTGAGTTGCTTACTATGGTTGAGCCTTTACACGGAGCTGAAGCAAGGATACCTGGCCTAAAAGATATTAGTATACCGGTCTTTATACAGAATAGGTCTGTTTTTAAGAGTGTTACAGGTTTTTATTTAAGGCAGTTAGGTGATGAGGGCCAGCAAATTGTTAAGGATTATGTAGAAAGAAAGGCATCATTCTATAGGGCATTTACAGATCGAAGTGGTGATTTAGATTTAACTGAAAAGGGATTACAGGAAAGATTATTTAAAGGAGACTCAAGAATATTGCCTAGACATTTATCTGCGTTATCAGAACAGGCTAGAGTTGTAAACGATATATTGTATCAGCCTTTAACAAAGTTTTCAGATTTTCCTATTAGGATGGCACTTAATTCTGAATTTGGTGTTAGAGATGAACAATTAAGAAGAAGACCTGCAATAAGAAGAAGACTTGAGAGACCATTTGGCAGTAATGATACTTTAATACAAATGGAAATTTATGCCAATAGTGTAGGTACAGACCCAAACACTATATTTTCTAGTGCAAGGACTTATGGTGAGTATATGGCAGATGTACTTAAATGTATAAAATTTTAATGGAGTATTAATATGGCAAGCACTTTATCATCTTGTGGTCCAATGAGACTTGAAATTAAGGAACAAATTGATAGGTACAAAAAAGTAGAAGAGTATTGGAATGGTGTATGGGATAGTAATAAAAAGAAATATGTTGGTCCCCGATGGAAAAATATTCAGGCTAGATATAATAATTTAGAACTAGGACAGAACAGTATGCAGGTTCCAGGTGTAAATACTCCAAAGGAACAGAAATCATTTGGATATAAAATGCTAGATGAAATAGCAATGCAAGTTCTTAAAAAACCATTTGATCCTGCGTTACCTATTGAACAATCACAGTTTAAAAGATTAGTAAGTAGATTAGATAGACTTGATAGAGATATAGGTGCTGGTAAATTAAGTTGGTTCGATACAATATTTAAACCTAGACAAGCCCTTGCCAATAGGTATCCTGAAGTATCTTATTTCTTAAAGAATCTTTCTAAGGTATCTAACTATGAAAGAAACCAGAATGTACAGTATGCTCAGGGTGTTGATAAGGTGTCAAAGAATTTAACAGCAGCGTTACTTGAAGCTGAAGGTAAGACTGGATCAGGTGCTGCTGTTTATAAAACTGCAAGATTTGTTGGTAAACAAGACCCTAATTTAGCTAAGATAGATGAGTTGTGGGAGGGTTTAATTATTGCCCGTAATGAGGGAGATACTAGTAAACTAAGGAAGATTAACACTTATCTTGGAGAAGTTGCAGGTAAACATGCTGATAATGTAGTTGGTAAATTACTTGATTATGTTGAAAATGGAGTACAGACTGAAAAGATAAATGGCAAAGAGGTTAGAATATCTAAGCATATTATAAATGCAGGTAATGAAATGAGAAACTTCTTTAATAATATGGGAGCAGTTACAATACAGGGTTTAAAAGAATCTGTTAATACTGTATCTATTGCTTTCTTTGGTACAGATACTCCTACAAAGGTTCATCTTAGTACTGATCTAGGTAAAGCATATTTAAATAGTAAAAAAATGTTAAGTGAGGTAATTAGTGGTCTTGAAACTAGAATTGAAGAGAATACACTAGAGAATCTTATCAAGTCAAGACAAGCGGGTGAAGTTTTTAGAGGATATTTTCCTCACTATCTTATAACAGAGTATGGAAAAATTAGAGATAAAACTAATGAATTATTTTTAAGGCCTAGCCAAAAGGATGGTGATAAAAAGTTTGATGGTCCAGGAGCGGCTATGAGATGGTTAACTGACGCCACCAGTGGTCTTGATAAAATTATACAGGAATTTGGAAAAACTACTCCCCTTCATAGGGCAAGAGGAAGAATGATGCAGGAAGGGTTATCGTTAGCATGGCAAAAGAATCCTATAGGTGTAATGAAAAGATATGCTCAAGATACTATTGCCTTTAATAAGATACATCATGTTCAGTCATCTTATCTCAGGTTAATGCAAAATCTAAAATCAGTTGCTGGTGAAGAAGGATTTTATAAGAACATGAGGGATTATATTAATGATATG
>CEPX01415101.1_pt1 | contig 13492 bp, 9 predicted proteins | sample 361361 | NCBI WGS metagenome assembly CEPX01 (sample SAMEA2619974, study PRJEB7988) | marine metagenome | biome: marine biome (ENVO:00000447); feature: mesopelagic zone (ENVO:00000213) & marine oxygen minimum zone (ENVO:01000065); material: "saline water (ENVO:00002010), including plankton... | reverse complement strand
TAATAATATGATGAGTTGTTTTTACTAAGAGAGGTATGAACATTAATAGATTTTGTGAATCCATTTCTATGTGCGTGTGCATGAGTAAGTATCACTTCCGCAGTTTTCTGCCTGTAGTAATAAGTTTTAATACCCACAAATGTTTTCTTTGTTGGATGCTTCACTCTTCAACTCCTTTTTCATAGAAATCACAATCACCATAAATTTGCTCTATTACTTTAGGGTTTTCACGACACCCCCAAAAGGTTTCTTCTCCTGAAGAATAATTAGTTGTGAAGTGACCATGCTCACAAAGTGAGCATCGAGAAATTTGCTTACAATATATTGCCAATTGGATGAGCTTCTCATCTGAAATTAGAGTTTCATCATTAAGAGTTAAAATTTCTAGACTTAATTTGACACTGGAAATATCAGAAGCATTAAACCCTAGAAGCTCTAGATACCTTTTTTCGGGTGATTCAGAGTTTATTTGTCTCAAAAATGGTAGAAGCTTGAATTTATAATCAATTGCATTCCATGCATCAAGAAGTGATTTGAACCAATTTAAATGAATTTGCTTAAAAGAACACTCATAATGTGAACTTCCTGTTATTTCAAATCGTCTAATTCTCTCTTGACATTCTCTGTAGTATTTAAAAAGTGACTTTAATAATTCAGTTTCCTTTTCATGTTCAAGTAGAGTCCTTATTTGGGGTACGTTAATCTTAGACATCCCTTTTGTTCCTTGCTTGTTTTTTATACAAGCTATGATACATCATAACTCAAAAAAAATGTTCCAGTTCTGAAGTTTTTTGCGATAGCAAACCCACCCTATCGGAGATAGGTTTTAGTGGGTTATAGCCTTTCAGCGGGTGTATATCGAAGGGTTATCTATAAGTGGAAAAAGAAGTTCAGTTAGTACCTTACAAGCTGCTTTTCTTTCTTCGAAATAGGAGTGCTTGTTGTATACTCCCAATACTCCCTTCAGCTTATGATTAAGATACTTTTCAGCAACACGTTCTTTGACATCCAATGATTCTAATAGTGTCCTACAAGTTCTACGCAGATCGTGTAAAACAAAATGTTTAATATCTTTTTGCTCCGATTCATTTACGATGTTCATTTTTTTACTCAGAATATTAGATATGGCGCTATTTATCGTACTATCACTAATGTGTCCTCTCTGACCAGCTCTTCTTGTAGGGAACACATACTCAGAACCTTTACTTAATGACTTTAAAGTATTAATCCATGGCATTAATTGATCAGGTAAAGGTATTAGAAGCTCTTCTTTAGTTTTTGATCTTGATTCCGGTAAGAGCCAACATTGATTCTCTAAATCAAATTCTTTCCATTTAGCTTGAGTTAGCTCAGTTTTTCTAACACCTAAAATAAGTAACAAAGCTACAGCAATATAATTCTCTTGAGTAAAATGATTTTTATACATTTTGAAAATATCAAAGATTATTTTGATCTCATTTAAAGAAAGGGTTCTAGTCCTTGGTTTTTCGGGGCCCCCAGCGTGTTTATTTCTGAAGGCTGACGCTGGATTATTATTAGTTATTCCCATGCGTATACCATAAGCAAATATTTGTTTGAGATGTAGGAGGGTTTTATTTGCAATTGTCGGCCTACCTGATTTTGCAACTGCTTGAATAGTATCGTTGATATCAAAGCCAGACACTTTATTTATGTGCATTTTGCCTACACGAGGCTTTATATCATTATTGTAAATGCGGGTTGGTATTTGAGGGTTTTCAAATTTAATTACATCATTTTCTAGCCAGCTTTGGGCTAAATCATCAAAAAATACAATATTCCTTGAACGTTTTAAGTTTAATTCTACAGCTGGATCATAGCCCTGTTTCAGCTTTGACCTGAGATCGGCTGCTTTATCTTTGGCTTCAGCAAGAGTTACTTCATCTTTAGATGAACCAAATCGGCCTATTGTTAATTGTTTTTGTTGATCGCCAACTCTATATAGAAAAACCCAGAAGGGGGTTAACTCTTTACTTATGCGTATATAAAGATTTTTATCTACCCGAAATCTGCTAGGCTTTTTTGTTGACTTAATTTTTCTTTTTAATTCGCTATTAATCATTGCTAAAACTTTAGTGTACAGAATGTAAAAGTATTGCACTTGATCACTTTTCTGTACACTTTTATTCGCAATATTAAGCAACGAACCTTTATAATATTACTATAAAAATAGTTTATTTATATGATTTTAAAGGGTTAAGTTTTATTTCGAGTTACCATAAGACTTAGTGCAATACTATTCAATATTCTGAATTTGTTTGTTTTCTATAGTGTTTTTTGTTTTAATTAACAGTATCTTATGTGTTTTTATTTTTGTTTTTAGAGTTTTTAATCACTTTTCTGTACACTTTTTCGTTTTTGATAAATTTATTCCATTTTTTATGAATCGTTTGTCTTGAAACATTATGTTCTTTTGCGATCCTTGATAGGTTAACTTTAACCCCATACTTTTTTTGCTCATCATAGGCAATTATTAAGGAACTCATAATTTCGAGGTTTATTTTAACTGAACCCACTTTCGGACCTTTAGTTGATGGACCTGATAATGTTTTTTTTTCAGTTTCAATTCTGGCTACTAGATAGAGAAAGAGCTTGCGTTGTTCTGTAGCTGTAAGAGAATGGCAAGTTTTCTCCCAAAGTTGAACTGTTTTTATAGAACTATTAAATGCTCTAATAACAGCACTTCCCCAACTTACTATATTGTTAAACCTGGTGACATCGATGTTTTTAGTTTCATTACCAAATGTTTTGTAGTATTTGCTGATAAAGCTTAAAATTTGAGTGTTAGAAATATCCCCCCCGCGATTATTTGTACTCGAAGTTATAGCTCTATTGACTGTCTCGGGTGATATATTCTTGTTTACTAAGTAATTAAAAGTAGAGTTAATAGGGAGAGGGGGGGATTGAGACAAGGCTACTTTTTCTAGTTGCCTTCTTCTTCTTTTATATGCAGCAGAGCCTGTGGGCTGGCTATGAACTTCACAATAAAGTGAATTATTATTGTCAGAATCTCTTAATCTCCAGCATAAGGGGCAAAAAAAAGTTAAAAATTTTTTTATCATTTCTTAATCATATTAGCTAACAAAATTATGCATAATTTTGTTTTCTCTAATTTCCCTAGTTTTATTACTGCTTCAGCTCAATTAAGTAATGAAAAGCTACAACAAAAAAAGTTTTTCTACAACAAAAAAAATTAAAAACCCTTTAAAATTAATTGTTGTAGCCAATAAATGTCACCCTAGTTTCGGATTTATTCGGTTGTCATTAATGCTGTTTTAGAAATACTATTTGCTCTGTCGCAATTAGTTGAGTGGAAGGAATTATGGCTATAAGTATGTTACTTACAACAAATGATCTTTGTTCGTTATTTCAAGTAAATCGTTCAACTATTCATCGCTGGGTAAGAAGTGGGGTAATTCCAAAGCCAAAAATTTACGGCATGCGATCGCCTCGTTGGACTGAAGAGCAGATTTTCAAAGTAATTGAAGCTAAAGAAATTTAGATAAGGAGTGTCTATTATGTATACGCAATCGTATGAAGATTTAAATGGATTGAAAAATTCAGATAAAATTCGAGAATTAGTTGAAGGTTTAAGTTATCCCGACCTTCAGATGTCAAGTGAGGTATTAAACGAAAAAATTGAAAGGCTAAAGCAATCTGTTGATCTATATTCGCCGCCTGGTATTGCTGGAGATATTTGTAATGAACTCGCGAAATGTGAAAAACGAGATTTAAAGGAGCTCCGACCTATTTCAGCTTTAACATTACTCTCTTCAATTTGCAGAGAGAGATGTGGTTATAATGTCAAGAAACTGAACTTAATGTTCTTAGCTTCAGCAGATACAGGTTTCGGAAAAGAAGCACACCAGAACTTTATCAAAGAGGTTTTGGTAAAAATTGGCTCAGAAGATCTAATGAGTGCAAATCCTAGGAGTGATAAGGCTTTTTATACTGAGCTAGCTAGTTCAGGTGGTTCTCTCTATATAATGGATGAGGTTCATAGCTTTTTTGATTGCATAACTAGTGGAAAAGCTTCTAGTTATCAAATTGGTATGATGAGGATGATCCTAGAGCTTAACACTTCAGGTTTATTGATATTTCCCGAGAATATTAAAAATGAAATTCTTAATAAATTTGATTTGAGAATAAAGTCATTGGAAACTAAAGAGAAGTTGTGTGTAAGAGAAGAAAAAGAACTTGAATATCTTTTAACTGCATTTAAAAAAGTTAAAAATGGTTGGCCGCACCCGTACATGGGGTTCATCGGTTACTCCACTCCAGCTAATTTGAATCGGATAATTACCCCTCAGCATATTTCTTCAGGTTTGATAGGAAGATTCATTTATCTTCGCTCGACAGGCAAGTCAGGAAAACTTACTGAAAATCCCTTTACCTCAATGAAGTCAGAAGATCCAATGGCAAAAGATTTCATTAAAAGAATTGAATTGATTCAGAAGTCTAAGGATTCAATAGGAATATCTGAGGAGGCAAGAGTGATTTTGTCGTTTGTCCTAAATTATTTGGAACTAGACTCTATTCGTAACCACCCAGTATTAGGAGGGTTGTATCGACGTGGGGTTGAACGTATAAGCCAGATAAGCTCATTACTAGCAATGGAAACTGGTTGTATTAATTCTGAAATGGCATGTTATGCCACAGCTTTGTTTTTTGATCATGTAAGGGTTTGTGAAGAAGTTATGACTGAGGCATCAATTGATGGTGATAAACAAGTCATTAATAAAGCATACAATATCGTTTTGGATACACTTAAGCAAGGAGCAAAGCAAAAGGGGTTCGTAGCAAACCAACTTGTTAAGAGGTGTTCGGATATTAGAAGCAAGAGGGTATCTTGCGATAAATATGAGTATGTTATTCTTAATAAATTAGTAGAGAAAAATAGAATAATAGAAATGAATGGTACCTATAAACTTATAGAGAGCAATGATTTTCAGGTGAAGTGATGTACCTTGATACCCTAGTCTGTTCATTAATATATTTCACTCTACCGCTCTATCGCTCTATCGCTCTAACGCTCTAAGGATAAAATAGAGCGATAGAGCGATAGAGCGATAGAGCGGTAGAGCGTATACTAGGGGAATTCAATTAATATAATTAAATTTTCCCTCCAACACCTTTAAATTTCTCTACAAACATGGCGATCTTCTGAAACACACTTTGCTTCTTAGTATGGTACTGCGGGTTCAATGGGCTTAGTTTAGGCAGAATGGCGTTCAGCTGGGTTCCAGCGTCACTGGCATACTCGCGCTTTAATGACGTGGTGATATAACGTCGAGCTTCATCAGAATTAAGATTTTCTGAATCAATCAATTCCTCGGCTTCACGCTGTTGCTCTGCCTGTGCAAAGGCAAAGAAGGCTTCTATTACACTGGCTTTGTCACCAATTTGATCAAGGTCGGTTTGGTTAATAAAATCTACCATTAAACTTTCCTTAGCGCGGTTACCAAGGCTGGCGCGGATCAAACGGCGCACTTCATCAACTAATTCGGCTTTGTTTTTGGTTTTCTTGTTGTGCTCGAAAATCAATTCCAAAATATAATCGAGATTGATCTCTTGAGACTTAAGCAAGTCAACTTCGAATATAACATCATCCCAATCAATGGTCGATTTCTCTTGCTCGTCGGCTGATTTTTGACGGCGCTGCCAATCTCTGATGTCATTGTATGTCGAACGGTAGTCTTGAATCTTCCTATCGGCTGGTAAGCGAATAGCCTGCAATTCAGCCAGCTTTTCATCATCCAGGTAATGCTCTGCCTTAAATGCATCAACAGCTTCAGCATTTTCAACATCAAGATTTTGCAGTGCTTTTAGACTCGAAAATTCGTCGTAATTTTGCAGTATGTTTTCGACTCGCAGATATTCACCAAAAAGCTTGGCAAACGCTTTTTTATCTGACTCCTTTTCGATTGCCGATGGATCAGGGAATCGTTGCTCCAGTTCACTGACTACATCCATAAAACCACGGCGGGCTTGACCAGTTACAATATCGGTGAAGCCTTCCATGTACTCCTTGTAGCTCTTTTCCAGCACCACATTTTTTGTGCTTTTATCACCGAATAAGGTAATAGCGTCCACAGTGGCTTTTTCAAGATCACGAAATGTCACAATGTTGCCGAACGTTTTAGTTGCATCGTAAATGCGGTTGGTACGCGAATAAGCCTGCATTAAGCCGTGATAACGCAGATTCTTATCGACAAACAAGGTATTCAGCGTTGGTGCGTCAAAGCCAGTTAGGAACATACCCACAACGATTAACAGGTCGATTTCCTTATTCTTCACTCGCTTAGCTAAGTCGCGGTAGTAGTTCTGGAAGCCATTACTATCAACACTGAAATTGGTTCTAAAAAAGCCATTGTAATCTGCAATAGCAGCGCTCAAAAACTCTTTAGCACTGCTGTTCATGGCCGAAACGTCAAAGCTTTCATCCAGAATGTCACCTACCGCATCTTGTTCTTCGTTGGCAGCAAAAGAAAATATGGTGGCTATTTTGAGCTGCTTGTCGCTGTCGGCTTGTAGTTTATTCAGTGACTCATAATAGAGCTTGGCTGCATCGACACTGCTTACAGCAAACATGGCATTAAAGCCCCTGGCATTTGCTTGCAAGCGATGCGTTTTCTGGCGATAGTGCTTGAGAATGTATTGAGATATTTCCTCAATACGCACAGGGTGCAAAAGGGCTTGCTTGTTTTCGGCTGCGTTTAGCTTTTTCTCGTCTTGCTCTGTTTCAATGTCCTTGAACTGTGGACGTACGTCGTTGTAATCAACCTTGAACTTGAGCACCTTTTCATCGCGAATCGCGTCGGTAATGACATAGGAGTGCAGTTCTCGGCCAAATACGCTGGCAGTAGTTTCAGCACCCAAGGCATTTTGCGGAAAAATGGGCGTACCAGTAAAACCAAATTGATAAAAGCGCTTGAATTTTTTGTTCAAATTTTTTTGTGCTTCACCGAATTGACTGCGGTGGCATTCATCGAAAATAAATACGACTTGTTTGCCGTAGATCGACAAATCGCCTTCACTTTTCATCAGATTGTTGAGCTTCTGAATCGTGGTAACGATGATTTTATTGTCTTCTTTGTCTAAGTTGCGTTTTAGCCCTGCGGTACTGTCTGAACCGTTGACACTGTCAGGCGAAAATCGCTGATATTCTTTCATGGTCTGGTAGTCGAGGTCTTTTCGATCAACCACAAAAAATACCTTGTCGATAAATTCCAGCTCGGTAGCCAAGCGTGCCGCCTTAAAGCTGGTTAACGTTTTACCCGAGCCTGTTGTATGCCAGATAAAGCCGCCGCTCTCAGGCTTGCTCCAATTTTTCGCCTCATATGAGCTTTTCACTTTCCATAAAATCCGCTCTGTAGCGGCAATCTGATAGGGGCGCATCACCAGTAGCGTGTTACTTACATCAAACACCGAATAATGCAGCAACACATTGAGCAACGTATTTTTTTGGAAAAAGGTGGCGGTAAAGTCTTTAAGATCTTTGATTAAGGTGTTATCCGCCTTCGCCCAATTCATGGTGAAGTCGAAGCTATTTTTGTTACGTTGAGTGGTGTTAGCAAAATAGCGACTGTCGGTGCCGTTTGAGATTACAAACAACTGCAAATACTTATACAGCGAATTGTCGCTGTTAAAGCTCTCTTTGCTGTAGCGATGGATCTGATTGAAAGCTTCTCGAATAGCCACTCCGCGCTTTTTCAGCTCGATTTGCACTAGCGGTAGGCCATTCACTAGAATAGTCACATCATAGCGATTTGCGTGGCTACCAGCTTGTTCAAACTGCTTTATTACCTGCACCTTGTTCCGGGTAATATTCTGCTTATCGACCAAGTAAATATTCTTGATGCGGCCATCATCAAAGACAAAGTCGTAGATGAAGTCATCGTGAATTTTACGGGTTTTGTCCACAATGCTATCACTGGGTTTATCCAGATAGGTTTCAACAAAGCGTTGCCATTCCCCATCAAGAAACTCGATGTTGTTGAGTGCCTGTAACTGAACACGCACGTTGGCTTTCATCGCCTCGGTATTATTTAGACCGGGCACAAACTCAAAGCCCTGATTAACCAAGTCCTGAATTAGCTCCCGCTCTAAATCAGCTTCGCTTTGGTAGCTTTCTGCCACCTTCCAATCTTGGGTATATTTATCCAGTACGATAAAACGATTCGACTCTGCGATGGGCTTTGTATAATCAACCATTTTGTTCTTCCTGTTGCCAGAATCCGTAATTGCTTACCAAGTGATTTAGTAGGAGTCCTACAGTATTTTTTTCCGGCCCACTGGGTTCCGAAACGACTTCATTCGACAATGTCGAATGACTGGTAAATTGAATGATCCTATTTAAATAGGCTTGCTTGTCATCAGGCAAAAGTTCCGACCATTTTGGATAGCCTAAAAAACTCGCGGTCTTTTCATATAGGTTACGCAATAAAGTGAAATGGTATTTCTCAACCTTGTTCTCAGCTATGGCTTTCTCAAGGATTTGTTTTATGTATAAGTGATAAGAGAAGCTTTTGTTGGAATCTCCATGCTTCTCAATCAACTCAAAGGTGCCATTATCAAATCGTTCTAAAAGGAAGCAGGCCTTACCATTTAATTCGTTGTAGAGGACGTTATAAAAAAGTGGGCTGTGAGTTGTGATAACAAATTTTAAATCTGATTTACTGGACTTTATTAACGCAGCTAAATTTACAGCTAATTCAATTAAATGGTTTTCATCTAATGAGCTTACAGGGTCATCGATAAAGACATATTCTAACTGATTAAATTGATCAGTTTCTCGATCTGCTACCTCAGGAACATTTAAGATAGTTATCACTTGGTCTAAAAGTGTATAAAAAATACTCCATATAAAGTTACTTTCTTCGCCTTTGGATATTTTCAAATTACCTGTTTGTTGATCATCTCCCCCCTCAATTGAGAAGGTTACTTCAGTGAAATCTGCACTGAATTGAGGAGTCAATTTGTCATTGGCGTAGTGTTGAAAGTATTTGGTAATATTGGCATCTTGTCCAAGATCTTTGAGCAGAGTCAGTAGCCATTCAGTATAGGAATTCGGTTGAATTTTTAGCTTAGGATCTGCGTCTTGCTCTAAATCATTATCCCAATAAAAGAGATCTTCAGTAAAAGCATTGTAATAAAGAATTTTCTCTCTAGGTGATGGTAGTTCATCATCCCCTTTCGGTGCTATCAGCTGTTTAAATTCACGCGACAAACGGGTCTTACCTGTGCCATTAAATGCATAAATTAACTGCACCTTTGGTACCTGAGTAATAACCTCAACCTCTTTAGTTGTCTTTTTCTTTACCTGTCTCGGCGTGCTCAACTGATTCGCTAGTTCTGTTAGAGTTTTACTCATATCAGGCCACTACCTCTGCGTCCGCTTTGGGAAAACTAAGTAACAAGTATCTGTAGTACTCGTATTGTTTCTGGCGCAGCTCAATTTCGCTTGGGAGGCCTTCTTTGATTGAGCTGGTTATCGTATCGAACTTATCTAGGATCTTAACTATTTGCTCTTTCTTTTCAGGTGGTGGATTTGGTATACGGATACTTTCTAAGTTCTTTTTATTCAACTTTGGCTGAGCAGCACCTGATATATAAGGTGTTAAATCAATGCTATTCAGATAATACTCAACGTACCTTCTTTCCGCATAGGTATCGAATTTAAGCACATGGGCATGATTATTAACCCAGGTCTTGCCACTGATGCTAAACGCTATTGGTGTATTTCGCGCCAATAGGTTAGCCCCATCTTCAGAGACGAGTAGAAAGTCACCGTCAAAAATGTAGTCTTTAACATAATCAACAATACCTGAAGCGCCGTAGTAAGGAATATTTCCAGCTTCTCGCAGGCTACTCGTGATCGGCTTTCTTTGCGAATCGAGATTTACGGCTAATTGTCCCAACGTCTTCCACTCAACTTCACTTTCCGTAAAACTCAATAACTGATCGCGGTAGTAGTTGTATTGCTTTTTGCGCATGCTAAGCTCAGCGGTCAGCTCAGCGGTCAGCTCAGTAAAGGTATCCAGTATGCGGACGATTTCTGCTTGGATTTCCAGCGACCTTTTTGGGTTCCCTGGGCTGGTTATGGGGATTGGAAACTTTTTAAAGCCATCCATTTCCACAGATGCAAAGCTCGACATAGTTGTATTCTTCGTGCACCAATCAGACAGCAAAAAGCAGTAATAAAAAAGGAATTTTATTTCAAAGTGACCAACGTACTTTTCTTTCAGACTTAAACACGTAAACCTCTGGTTTGCCAAGTAAGGAACAGTGATAAGAGCGTGCTCGCCTATTGTCGCTGATGTTGCGACGATGATTGAGTTCGCTGGAAATAGCTTCCCACCTTTAACTGCGCTCTCAGAAACTTTTTGCAGTGAGTCATCAAGGATTTGGCCGTTAAGTCGGATATCATCCATCCTAAACCAAGGTATAGTTCCGTTTTCCCAAAACTCTTTTTTTGACTTAGTAGGTGTGTAACCATTTTTCGTATCAAACACTTCCGAAAGAGGCTTCCATTCCACATCAACCCCATCCAGCAGCTTTTCCATAAATTCCAAGGTACTCATCCCTCAATCTCCGCAACAATTGCATCGATGTCATTACGTAGCTGGTCAATTTTAGAAACTGTGGTTTTGAGCTCAGCGTTGAGTTGCGTAATGTCTATGACTTCACGGGTATCTTCTGCTTCCACATAACTACTCACCGACAAGTTGTATTCTTTATCTACTATCTCGTCATAGGGCACCGATCTGGCAAGGTGCTCAACATTTTTCTTGTTGTCGAAAACCCCCATGATTTGTTGAATATGTCCAGGGTTCTTTGGATCTTCATTGTCGGTAAGAATGTTATTGTTAGTTTCTTTTTTAAATAAGCCACTGGCATCAATAAACTGCGTATTGGTGTTGGTTTTGTTTTTTGCAAGTACCAAAATATTTACTGCGATAGTGGTGCCAAAGAACAGGTTAGGCGCAAGAGAAATCACCGTTTCGACATAATTGTTATCGACCAGATATTTTCGAATTTTCTGCTCGGCTCCACCGCGATAAAAAATACCAGGGAAGCAAACAATGGCCGCACGACCTTTACTGGAAAGGTAGCTTAGTGCATGTAACACAAAGGCAAAGTCCGCTTTGGATTTGGGCGCAAGCACACCAGCGGGCGCAAAACGGTCATCATTAATCAGTGTTGGGTCATCTGAACCAATCCATTTCACTGAGTATGGCGGATTAGAAACTATAGCATCGAAGGGTTTGTCATCACCAAAGTGAGGTTCAGTCAAGGTATTGCCGAGCTGTACATTAAACTTGTCGTAATTGATGTTGTGCAAAAACATATTCATACGAGCTAAGTTATAGGTGGTGTGATTAATCTCTTGACCGAAGAAACCATCCTCAATGATGTGCGAATCAAAGTGTTTTTTTGCTTGCAGCAACAATGAACCTGACCCCGCTGCTGGGTCATAAATTTTATTGACGCTGGTTTGCTTATGCATCGCTAGCTGCGCAATGAGTTTTGATACGTGTTGCGGCGTGAAAAACTCCCCGCCTGACTTACCCGCATTCGCCGCGTAATTCGAGATCAGAAATTCATATGCATCACCAAACAAGTCAATATGGGCAGCATCAAAGGTACCAAAATTCAATCCTGCGACACCTTTAAGTACAGAGGCTAATCGCGCATTTTTGTCTTTTACTGTGTTGCCTAAGCGGTTACTGGTGGTATCAAAATCGGCAAACAAGCCCTTGATGTCATCTTCCGAAGGATAACCGTTCGCAGAAAACTCTATGGCTGCGAAGATAGTGGCTAAGTCGGTGTTTAGGCTTTCATTACTGTTTGCGTTTTTGGCGATATTCACAAACAGCTGACTAGGATAAATAAAGTAGCCTTTAGTTTTGATAGCATCATCTTTTATTTCCGGCGTGATAACGCTGTCTGGCAGTTCAGCGTAGTTAATACTGTCATCGTCTGCCTCAATGTAACTCGAAAAATTTTCACTGATAAAACGGTAAAAAAGCGTACCAAGTACGTATTGTTTGAAATCCCAGCCGTCTACTGAGCCCCGTACGTCATTAGCAATCGCCCAGATTTGTCGTTGTAGTGCAGCGCGTTGTTGAGTGCTTGTCATTTGTTATTCTCGTTAAAATTCGTTTATTGTCGTAAAGGTGCTTTCTGGCTTTGTTGAGATGCCTGGCGTAATTACAATTTTTCTACATCTAATCCGGCTTTTTTCAGGCGAGCCGTTAAATTTCGCATTTTGCTGAATTCGGTGCCATAGCTTGCCTTCAGCCCCACCTCTTCACAAAATTCTTTTGATGTAATGTCTTTAAGTTCATCTGCATACTTGATCATCTGCAAATGAAGTTCTGCCATATACTGATTGCGTGGAGCATCCGTCAATGCGAGTTGAATTGCTTTGAATATTTTCTGTTTCATCTAAGTACCCATTCAGGATTTTAGCTAAAATAGCAAAATTAGCTAAGTAATAAAATGATTAGAATAGGTTACTTTTAAATAAGTGGTTATTTAAGCTTGTGTTTAGCGTGGTTACTTGCTGACAAGTCCGTTTTTCTCAATAGGCTGCGTAGGATATGTTTACTTTTATTTTTAATTGCCATTGCCATTTCATTTTGTATTTCTTTTAGTTGCTCGATATGCTTTTTAATCCAAGATAACTCTGCGTGTTGTTGTATGATTCTCTCTTGCAATACTTTGGCTTCTGAGTTCTGTGATTGAATAGTGCTTTTTAATTCTTTATCCTTGAGCTCAAGTTTTTGCACTTGTGCAATCAGCTCTTTTCGTTTGTTTTTGACAAACTCTTCCTTAGTTAAGTGTTCCCGACCTGTTACGCTTTTAGGTTCACCTCTTGCAAAACCTAAGTTAGCAAACGGCTTATGCACAAGGTCCTGCAACTTTTCGAAGTTTGGATTGGAATCATTAGTGCGACCATCTTGATTTTTTCCCTTTTTCATCATGTGACGTAATGGTGCTATACGTCTTTCGAAGGAATAATTCATAAACTGTATGTGCGCATGGTAATTTCTGACAAATATCATGTTTTCGTTTTGGTCGCATGTAACATTTCTTGGGTCGCTTTTGTTTTCCAATTCTTCGGTTGGGTTAGCTTCATCTTTCTTATTGTGAGATTTAACCCAGTGTCCCTCGTCTAAATGCAGATCAATTCCTAGAGGCTCAAAGCCAAACTCCTTTTTAACACTCTCAGCGTAATGCCGTAGTCTGTTAATTATTGCTTGTTTTACCTTTTCCTGACCGTATTTTCTTTCTAGTTTAGCAATCTGAAATTCACTGAGGAATACAACGTGTTCAAATAACACATTGTTGTCTGAACGGACTTTCTTGCCAGTAACTTCTTTGTGCTTTTTGCACATAAGTTTCAGAGCTTCTGCACATGAGCGTGCACCATGGTAATAATATGATGAGTTGTTTTTACTAAGAGAGG
>CEPX01122191.1_pt1 | contig 13492 bp, 24 predicted proteins | sample 361361 | NCBI WGS metagenome assembly CEPX01 (sample SAMEA2619974, study PRJEB7988) | marine metagenome | biome: marine biome (ENVO:00000447); feature: mesopelagic zone (ENVO:00000213) & marine oxygen minimum zone (ENVO:01000065); material: "saline water (ENVO:00002010), including plankton... | reverse complement strand
CTCGTTCCTAAAATCAAAACTCCCGTTAACTTAACAATGCAATTCTCCCAAAACCTTTATATACCATAATTTCGAAATAAGGTTGAAGGTTCCATCCAAAACTTAAATGTTTGGATGATGAGAATTTTATGATTGGTTGGTCATAATAATGCGCAAAGTGCTATTTGCAAATTATCAATAGCGAGAGCTGTAGGAAAAGAATATGACAGATAATAGTGGAACACGTAGTGGAAGTTTGCAGTTCTACCCGAGGGTAAGATCAAAAAAGGTTATTCCAAGAGTTAATTGGAGGCCTGTTTCAAAAAATGGTGTTGGATTTTTAGGATTTTTAGGATATAAGGTTGGAATGGTCTCAGTTTGGGCAAAAGATAATACTAACAACTCTTTAACTAAAAATAAAAGGATTGCAATCCCATCAACTATTTTAGAATGCCCTGCGATGAAAATTTACTCTGTTAGGTTTTATAAAAATGGAAAAGTTATGAAAGAGATTATTGTTTCTAATGATAAAGATTTAAAGAAAAAGATTAAACTTTCTAAAAATAAAGAGGAAAACAAAAACTTAGAATCTATTAAGGGAATAAATGGATTTGAAGATTTAAGAGTTATATTATATTCTGGAGTTAAGAATACTTGTGTTGATAAAAAGGTTCCAGATATGGTTGAGATTGGATTATCTGGGAACGTTCAAGAAAAATTAGATTTTGTTAAAGAAAAAATTGGAAAAGAGATTTCTATTTCAGAAGTTTTTGATGGTAATTCTGAGGACTTGGGCATTCTAGTTGATGTTAGGGGAGTTACTAAGGGATATGGAACTCAAGGTCCTGTTAAAAGATTTGGTATTTCTTTAAAATTTCATAAATCTGAAAAAGGAAGAAGGAGGCCTGGATCTTTAGGGCCTTGGCATCCTTCAAGAGTCATTTTTAGAGTTCCTCAAGCTGGACAAACGGGTTATCAAAATAGAATGACATATAATAATCTAATCTTAGAAATTGGAAAAATCTCTGAAAAGGATATTAATAAAAAAGGCGGATTTAAGCATTATGGAATTATTAAAACTGATTATTTAATTTTAAGGGGTTCTATCCCCGGACCAAAAAAAAGAGGGCTCTTTATTACATATTCAATTAAACCAAGTAAATTTCAAGCTAAGAAAAAATTTGAAATTTTAGAATTGAGATAATATGAAAACAAAAATATTTGATAAAAGTGGGAAAGCTAAGGGAAGTATAGATTTACCTAAAAATTTTAGTGCAAATATTAGGGGAGATATCCTAGCAAAGGCCTTTGAATCTCAAAAAGGGATTTATGCCCAAGCTTATGGTGCTAAAGAAGGTGCTGGTGCGCAATATTCTGCTTCAGGTATCTCTAAAAAAAGGAGACATGTTTGGAAAGGTACTTATGGTAAGGGAATTTCAAGAATCCCAAGAAAGATTATGTCGAGACATGGATCTAGTTTTAATTGGATTGGTGCAACTGTTTCTAGTACTAGAGGAGGGCGTAAACCTCATGCACCCAGATCTGCAAAAAATCCATTTAAGAAAATTAATAAAAAAGAAGTTTTAATTGCCTTTAATTCTGCACTCTCTGGAACTGTTGATATTAAATCTCTTGAGAAAAAATATGGTAAAAAAATAGAATCTGGATTTGTTTTTGAGGATAAGATTTTAACAATTAAAACTAAAGAATTTATTACAACAATGAAGAAAGTTTTTGGCGATTCTTTTGATAAAATCTTTAAAAAAAAGGCTATTCGGAAAGGTATTGGAAAAATGAGGGGAAGAAAGTATAAATCTAATGCAGGACTTTTATTTGTTCTTGGTAATGAGGAATCAATGAAGAGAACTGGAATTGAAGTTGTTAATGTTAAAAATTTAATAATTAAAGATTTATCTCCAAATGGGGAACCTGGGAGATTGGTTTGTTATACTGAAAATGCGATTAAAGAAATTGCTAATAGATTTAAATAAAATGGAAAAAAATAAACAAAAAAGTAAAACAGTTGTCCTTGAAAAGGTTAGATCGACTGAAAAGATAGTTAGACAAATCGAAATTGATAATGTTTTGGTTTTTGTTGTTGATAGAGCTGTTAATAAAAAAGAGATTAAAGAAGAGATAGAATTACTATTTAATGTGAAAGTTGCTAAGGTTAGAACTCATACATTGAAAAATAAAAAACATGCTTTTGTTAAATTTAAACCGGAATATCCTGCTATAGATATTGCGACTAAATTAGGATTAATGTAATATGGGTAAAAGAATTATACAACAAAGAAGGGGAAAGGGAAGTCATACTTATAGAGTTAAAAATAAGGCTTCGGAAGTTAGGCCTGGCTATTTACCAGACTTAAGTGGAGAATGGAAAATTGTTAAATTAATTTCTTCTTCTGGGCATTCTGCACCAATAGCTAAGATGGTAAATAAAGAAAAAAAGATTTTTTATAATTTTGCTGCTAATTTATTGTATGTTGGCCAAATAATTAATGGCGGGGGAAATAATTTTGGTGACATAGCTAGAATCGGAGATTTAAAAAATGGAGTGGAAGTCTTCAATATTGAAAATCGTCCAAAAGATGGAGGAAAATTTGTTAGAACTGCTGGTAATGCTGCCACAATTATTAATAAGGAAAAAGGAATTGTTAGGATTAAAATGCCTTCTAAAGAAGAAAAAAAGTTTGATGTTAATTGTAGAGCAACTATTGGAAGAATAGCTGGAGATGGAAGAATGGATAAACCAATTTTGAAGGCTGGTAAAAAGTTTTTTATAATGAAATCTAAGTCTAAATTATGGCCACGAACTTCTGCCGTTAAAATGAATGCTATTGATCACCCATTTGGAAGTGGTCGTGGAAAAAGAATTAAAAGTAAAATTGCTAAACGAAATGCTCCACCAGGTAAAAAGGTTGGACTAATTAGACCTAGAAGGACAGGTAGGAAGAAAAGATAATGGTAGAAATATTAAAACAGAGAAGTAAGGAAAAACTTTACAGAGGTAAGAATGTTGATGAACTTAAGAAAATGGATACTCGTGAGTTTGCAAAACTTGTGAAAGCGAGAGCTAGAAGGGCTATCCTTAGAAATTTCGATGTTATTGATCACTTTGTTAAAAGATGTATTAATAAAGAAAATAAAAATAAACTTATTAGAACACATAATAGATCATTAATAATAGTCCCAGTAATGATTGGAAAAACTATTTGGGTTTATAATGGGCATGAATATTCTAAGGTATCTATCACTCAAGAAATGTTGGGTCATAGACTTGGCGAATTTTCTTTAACTAGGAAATCGCCTAAACATGGTGCGGCTGGTATCGGAGCAACTAAATCTAGTGCATCTAGGGCGGTAAAATAAATGGCTGAAGAAAAAAATATCGTTCCTAAAAAAACTCCTTCTAAAGATGTTCAATCAGGAGAGATTAAGGAAAGTGGAGATAAGAAAGAAGAAGTTAAAGAGAGTGAAGATAAGAAAGATAAAAAGAAAAAAGTTTCTAAAAAAGATCTTGCAATTGCGAGAGGTATTTCACTTAAAATCTCGCCTAAACACTCTTTTGCAATTTGTAAAGTTATTAAAAGGAAAAGTCCGGAAAATGCTATTAAAAGACTTGATGCGGTTGTTAATATGAAAAGAGCTATCCCTATGGCTGGACTTGAAGTTGCTCATCAGCACGGAAAGGGGCTCGCAGGAGCGAAATTTCCAAGAAACGCTTGCCTTGAAATAATTAAGGTTATTAAGCAGGCAGAGGCAAACTCAGTTGTTGCAGGAATTGAAAATCCAATAATTACTATTGCTAAAGCAAATAGGGCTTCCGCGCCATATAGAAGAGCCGGACGAAAAGCCAAGAGAACCCATATTTATCTAGAAGTTAAAGATTCCATAAAGAATGCTCTTTCTAAAAATAATAAAAAGTCTAAAGCTTCTAAAAAAAGAAAAAGTAAATTTAAGGAAGCTAAAAAATAATGGAAGAGAAAAAATTTGTAGAAGTTAGAAAGGAAGAATATAACATCAAAGAATTTGTAAAGAGGATGTTTGGTAAAGGTAAAATTTCGAAAATTAAAATAGAATATACCCCAATTGGAGAGAAAATTATAGTTTTCACACATAAACCTGGATGGATTATTGGTAAGAAGGGAGAGAAAATTGAAAAATTAACTGAAATTTTAAAGAAAAAATTTAAAATGGAGAATCCTCATGTAGATATCGAAGAAATTTTGCATCCAGAATTTGATGCTCAATTAGTTGCTGATGACATAGCATTAACCCTTGAAAGATTTGGAGCAATGAAATATAAAGCTTCTAGTTATAGAACCCTTTCAAGAATCAAGGATTCTGGTGCCCTTGGAGCTGAATTAAGATTATCTGGAAAACTTCCAAGTGATAGGGCTAGAAGTTGGAGATTTGCTTTCGGTTATTTAAAGAAAGTTGGAGATGCTGCAAAAGTAGTTGATAGAGCCGAATCTGTTGCTAAAACAAAGCAAGGAATTGTTGGAATTAAAGTTGCGATTTTAGCTCCAAATGTGAAAGTTATTGATCAAATAACTATTGATGAGGACTTTCTTAATCAAGTTAAAAAAAATGTAACATTTGAGGAAATTGATAATTTAGAGAGTACGCCTAAAACTATTAAAAAAATTAAGAAACCTAAAAAGAAAGTGGTTAAAAAGGTGGTTAAAAAATAATGGAAGAAAAAGAAACTAAAAAAAATAAGGAAATTGTTAGTTCTCCTGATAAACAATCTCCTAATGATAGTAAGTATAAGAAAGAAGTTTTAAAATCTAGGGATTCAATTAAAAAAATTATTGAATTAAAGATTGAATTATTAAAACAGACTAATAAAAGAAAAGGTATTAAAAAAGAAATTGCGAGATTGTTAACTACTAAAAATTTAACTAAATTGGGGGAGAAAAAATAAATTGGATATTTGCCCAAAATGCTCATTGCCGATGCCAGCCTGCGTTTGCGACGAAATTGCAAAAACACAACAACAAATTGATATTAAGACCGAAAAAAGACGATTCGGAAAAATATCTACAATTATTAGTGGTTTTGATGATGGAGTTAACATCAAAGATATTGCAAAACAGTTAAAATCGAAAAGGGCTTGTGGTGGAACTATTAAAAACAACGTAATTGTACTTCAGGGAAATCACAAGGGCCATATGAAACAAGTTTTGGTTGAGATGGGCTTTAATGAGGAATACATAAAAGAATAATTTTATGTAATAAACAAAATGGTAGTAAAGAAGAAAGTTGAGAAAGTAGAATGTAATGATAGACTTTGTCCTAAACATGGAGATAAAAAGCTTAAACTCAGAGGTAGAATTTTTGAAGGAGAAATTCTTAAAAAACTTCCTGGAAGAGTTACTATTCAATTTGAAAGGATGGTTAAGGTTCCTAAATATGAGAGATATGAAAAAAGAAAAACAAAACTTCATGCGAGACTCCCAGATTGTATGAAAAATGGAGTTAATGTTGGAGATTTAATCCAAATTAGTGAAACTAGACCAATTAGTAAAATGATTCATTTTGTTGTTATTAGTATAATAAAATCTTCAAAAATGGGGGAAAAATTAAAATGAAGGCAGTAAGCGGGAAAATGACTAGGGGGCTTAATATTGGAACTTTATTAGAAGCTTGCGATAATAGTGGGGCCAGAATTGTTAAAATTGTTTCTATTAAACACGGTAAAACTAAAAAAAGAAGACAGGGTTATGCTAAAGTTGCTGATTGGGTTAAAGTTTCGGTTAGAAAAGGAGACCCAAAAATGAAAGGTGAAGTCTTTGATGCAGTTTTAGTTAGACAAAAAAAACCATGGAGAAGGAATACTGGAGAAAGGGTTTGTTTTAAAGATAATGCTGTTGTGCTCTTAAAAGATGAAAAAGGAAATCCTAAAGGAACTCAAATTAAGGGACCTATTGCTAGAGAAATCCAAGAAAGATGGAAGGAGGTCGCCCGTTTAGCGAGTGTTGTATATTAAAATGAAATCTATATTTAACAAAACTTGGAATTCGAGTAAACAACCTAGAAAACAAATTAAGTTTAGAGCTAATGCTCCAAACCATATTAAGAGGAAATTCATGACTTCTACTTTAGATAAGCCACTTAGAATAAAACATAAAAGAAGAAATATTGAGGTTAGAAAAGGGGATGAAGTAAAAATTATGAGGGGAAAGTTTAAAGGGAAACTTGGTAAAATCTCGGCCGTAGATATAAAAAATAGTAGGGTTCAAGTTGAAGGGGCTCAGAGAATAAAATATGGTGGTGAAAAATTAGAAACTTGGTTTAATCCTTCCAAAATAAAAATTATCTCACTTGATGATTCTGATAAAAAGAGGCTTAGAATTAAAGTAGATAAGGAAAAGATTAATGATTCTTCTAAGAATCTGCCTTCTAAAGAAGTAAAGAAAAAGGCCGTTGAAAAAAAAGAAACTAAAAAGACTAAAATGAGGGATAAAAAATAAAATGAGTCATATAAAGAAAAGTAAAATGCCAAGGTCATGGCCAATTCCTCGAAAAGGACGTGGAAAGAGATTTGTAGCTGTTCCAACTCACGCAACGTCTAAAGGAATTAGTTTGTTATTTTTACTTAGAGATGTCTTGAAGCTTGGAAAGACAAGAAAAGAAGTTAAATATATGACTCTTAATGGTCTCGTAAAGATCAATAATAAAATTAGAAATGATGAAAGTTTTCCAGTTCAATTATTTGATGTAGTTAATTTAGACGAAGCTAAATTAAACTATAGATTAGAGATTGTGAATAGGAACTTTAGTTTAAAGAAGATTTCTAAAAAAGAAGCTGAAAGAAAAATTGTTAAGATTTTGGGAAAAACAATCCTAGGAAAAAATAAGATCCAGATGAATTTAGATGATGGACAAAATATAATTACTAAAGAGAAATTCTTTGTAGGAGATTCTGTTGTTTTAAATATTAATGATGGGAAAATTGAAAAAGTTTTACCTTTAAAGGAAGGGTCTAATGTAGAAATAATTCTTGGAAAACATGCTGGTGAAAAAGGAAAATTGAAGGGATTTGAAAAATTAGCTAAGGGGAGAAATTGTTTAATTAAATTAGAAAATCGTGAGGTGAGTTTACTTCCAAAAACGGTTTTGGTTATAGAATAAAATGGATGCGCAAAATGTTATGCTTTCTAAAGAAAGCAAAAATAAAATGAAAGAATTTAGACTTGATAAGGTAGTTTTGAATATTGGGGGGACTGGAGAAAAACTTGATAAGGGAACAATTTTATTAGAAAAAATTAGTGAGAAAAGGCCTATTAAAATTAAAGCAACAAAAAGGATTCCAGCTTGGCAAGTTAGACCAGGATTAGAAGTTGGAACAAAGGTTACAATTAGGGGGAAAGCTGCCCTTGAAATGATTAAAAAGTTGCTTCCAGCAATTGATAATACATTAAAAGAAAAACAAATTCAAGACAATTTCTTCTCTTTTGGAATACCTGAATATATTGAAATTCCTGGAATAGAATATATTAGGGAAGTTGGGATTATGGGATTTGAAGTTACTGTTGTTTTTTCTCGGCTTGGGAAATCTGTTGAAAGGAAAAAGATTAAGAGAGGTAAATCAAAGAGATTAACTGTTAGTAAGGAAGAAATTGTAAATTATCTTATTACTAAATTTAATACTAATATTTTAAGAAGTCAAAAAAAGAAAAAATCAAAAGAAATTTTGGAGGAAATGAATAATGACGGCGAGTGATTGGAGAAAGATTACGAAGCAACTTAGGAAAAAACCAGTGATCTTGAAGAAATTTCTGAAACATAATAAGCCAAGACCAAGAGCATTTGGAATTGCGGCAAAAAAATGTGAAGTTTGTGGTAGGCATGGAGCCCATATTTCATCTTATAATCTAAATTTATGCCGACATTGCTTTAGAGAATTAGCGACAAGTTTAGGTTTTAAAAAATATAGTTAGGAGTTAAAATGAGTCAAGATATAATTGCAGATGGATTGAATCAGATAATGAATGCGAGAAGAATGGAAAAGACAGACCTTACAATTAAGAGATACTCTAAATTGTTATTAAACTTATTTGAAATGATGAAAAAAGAAGGCCATATTAATTATTCTGTTAATGAAGAGGAAAAAACAGTTACTGTGAAAATTATTAAACTTAATGAATGTCGAGCTGTAAAACCAAGATATTATGTTAAAGTCTTTGAAATTGATAGATATCTTAGAAGATTTCTACCTTCTAGAAATTTTGGTAATTTAGTTATCTCTACAAATAAGGGACTTTTGAATCATAATGAAGCGTTTAAACAAAAAATTGGGGGAGGCGTTATAGCCTATTTTTATTAAGATGAATAAAGATTTAGAAAGAATTATAGAAATTCCTGAAGGAATCGAAGTTATTATTAGTGGTAATAAAATATCTGTTAAAGGAAATGGAAATGAAAATTTTCGTGAATTTAATTTTCATAAAATTAAAGTTGAAGTTAAAGAGAGTAAAATTGTTTTGTCTTCTAAGGGGGCTACAAAGAGAGAATCTAAAATGGTTGGAACAATTTGGGCCCATATCCAAAATCTAATTAAAGGAATTAAAGAAGGATTTACTTATAATTTAGAAATTTGTAATGTTCACTTCCCTATGAATGTAAAAGTTGAGGGTAGTAATGTGGTCATTAAATCTTTTTTAGGGGAAAAAACTCAAAGAGTTGCTAAAATTTTACCAAATGTAAATATAGATATTAAAGGAAATCAGATTACTGTTACTTCAAGTGATATTGAAGCTGCTGGACAAACTGCTGCTAATTTAGAGAAAGCTACCAAGGTTAAGGGAAAAGATAGAAGAATCTTCCAAGATGGAATATTTATTACAAATAAACATGGGAGAAAAATTTAATGGTGAAGGATAAAGATTTATCTTCTAAAAAGGATATAAAAAGGAAAAAACCAAATTTTTTGAGAAAAGATTGGCATAAAAAAATCAAACTTGGAAGTACTGTAAAAAGGAATAGAAAATGGAGGGCTGCTAAAGGTAGACATAATAAGATTAGATTAGGTAAAAAGGGACAATCTCAAAGACCAAAAATTGGTTGGGGGGCAAATTCTAAAAATAAAAATAAAATAGAAGGATTAACTGTAGTTCGTATAGAGAATTTAAAAGATTTGGAAAAGATTACAAAAGATGAAGGAATTATTATTTCTAAGGTTGGTCTTAAAAAAAGGAAAGAAATCATTTCTAAAGCAAATGAAAAAAAGATTAAGATATTAAATAAATACAAGGTCTTGCCTAAAGATTTATCTTCTGAGGAAAGTAAAAAATAAAATGCAATTAGCTAAGAAAAAAGAATTGGCGGCGAGAGTTTTAAGAGTTGGAAAAAATAGAGTTATATTTTTAGAAGAACGCTTATCAGAAGTTAAGGAAGCAATTACGCGGCAGGATATTTCGGATCTTAAAAAATCTGGGGCTATCCAGATAAAAGAAATTAGTGGAAGAAAGAAAATTGTAAAAAGAAAGAATAGGAGAAGAATTGGTAAAATTAAGAAAAAAGTCAATAATAGAAAACAGGAATATGTAATTATTACAAGAAAACTTAGAATTTTTGCAAAGCATCTCTTAAAAACAAAAAAAATTGATAAAGAAAAATACCAAAAGATTAGGAAAATGATTAGAGCTAGAAAATTTAAAAGCAAAAGGAATTTAAAAGAAAGTTTTGAGGAGATATAATATGGGTTTGAGAACATTAAAAAGGCGTAGAAGAGAAAATAAAACTGATTATAAACTTAGACGGGGGCTTCTTACTTCAGGAACTCCAAGAATTGTAATTAGAATAACTAATAAATATTTTATTGTTCAAGCAGTTGAAAGTAAAGAATCTCAAGACCATGTTCTTGCGGGAGTCACTTCTAAAGATCTTTTGAATAAAGGATGGGATATTAAAAAATCTGGAAGTTTAAAATCTATTCCTGCCGGATATTTAACTGGGCTTCTACTTGCTAAAAAATTAGGAACTAATAATAAAAAGTTTATTATGGATTTGGGAATGATTAGGACAATTAAAGGTTCAAGAGTATTCTCTGTTGTTAAGGGTCTTTTAGATGGGGGGATTAAAACTTCTGCTGATGAAAAGGTTTTCCCTAGAGAAGAAAGAATTAGTGGAGAGCATTTAAAAGATGATGTTAAGGAAATGATTTCAAAAGTGAGGGCTAAATTATAAAATGGTAGAAAAAAACGAGAAAAAAATTAAAGAGAAAAGTAAATCTATTGATGAAAAGGTTCATAAATCTCAGTTAAAAGGGATTAATAAATTGATTGATGATAAGGAAGTCGAAAAAGATGCTAAGATTTCTGAAGAAGCTCATAAAAAATTTATGATTGAAGAAGGTAGGGAAAAACCTAAAACAGAAAGTAGAGAAGAAAGATTTTCTAGGCAAGAAAAAGAAAAACTTGATTCTTGGGTTCCTAAAACTGAGCTTGGAAGAGAAGTTAAATCTGGAAAAATTAAAAATATTGATGAAATTTTTGATTCTGGAAGAAAAATTATGGAACCAGAAATTGTTGATATCTTAATTCCAGATTTAAAAACTAGTAATTTATTGATTGGTCAGGCTAAAGGTAAATTTGGTGGTGGAAAGAGAAGAGAATTTAGACAGACACAAAGAAAAACTAAGGAAGGAAATGTTTTGACGTTTGGAGTTATGGCTGTTGTTGGAAATTGTAATGGCTATATGGGTGTTGGTTATGGTAGAGCTTCGGAGACTCTTCCAGCGAGAAAAAAAGCAATTAGAAAAGCAAAACTGAATTTAAATAAAATTATAAGAGGGTGTGGTAGTTATGATTGTTCTTGCAATGAAGAACATAGCATTCCACTTGCAATTGAGGGTAAATGTTCATCTGTTAGAGTTAAATTAATACCTGCACCTCAAGGAACAGGATTAGTGATTGGAGATGAAATGAAAAAAATATTAAAATTTGCTGGAATAAAAGATATTTATAGTAAATGCTTTGGAAAGGTTAGAACTACATTTAATGCAGGAAAAGCGTGTATTGAAGCTTTAAATAAAATTGGAGAAATAAGGATATGAGTACTATAGCTGTTGTCAGAATTGCTGGACGGGTTAAAAATAAAAAGAAAGATAATGAAACATTAAAAAGATTAAAACTTTTAAGAAAGTTTTCTTGTGTTTTGGTTGATTCCTCTGATAAAGTTAGAATGGGTATGATCAACTCTGTTTCTTATATGATTGCCTATGGAGAAGTTAAAGAAAATTTCATTAAAAATTTAAAGTCTAAGAGAGGTAAAAAAAATACTGAAGTATTTTCCTTACACCCCCCTATTGGAGGATTTAAAAAAAGTTCTAAGGTTTCTACTCCTAAAGGGATTCTAGGAAAGCATGAAGATATTACTAAACTTATTGAAAGGATGTTATAAAATGTTAAGGACACATAAAAGAAAAAAAAGTAGTAGGCTTCGTGGAGCAAAAACTTGTGGATGGGGATTTAGACAAAAGCATAAAGGCCATGGAAGTAAGGGTGGTTTTGGTATGTCTGGAAGTGGTAAAAGAGCAGACCATAAAAAACAGAAGGCGTTAATGAGTGATCCTAAAAAGAGATATTTTGGTAAGCAAGGTTTGACTTCAAGAAAAACAAAGAGAAAAAAATATAATAAAATAAATCTTTTAGATATAAGTGAAAATTTCTTCAAAAAATCTGGAGATAAACTAAATTTTTCAAAACATAAAATTCTTGGAAAAGGTGATGGTTTTAAGGCAGAGATAAAGGCACTGAGCGCTACACCCTCTGCGATTGAAAAAATGAAAAAAGCTGGTGGAAATATTATTTTATCTGAGGGTAAAAATTGAAGTTAAATTCTTAATTATAAATGAATTATCCTACAAAACTTTATAAACAAATTTTATAATTGTATTCTATGGAGCTTAGAGATTTACTAAGAAATTTACCTGAAGTAAGGGGTCCGACTCAAAAAAAGGTTGATTTTAATACCAAGCTTAAATGGACTTTAATTATCCTTGGTTTCTATTTTGTATTATCAAACATTTCACTTTTTGGTATTTCAGAAAATTCTCTTTCTAGATTTGAATATTTAGCTATCTTACTTGGTACTTCATTTGGTTCAATTATTTCTCTCGGTATTGGGCCGATTATTATGTCCTCTATTATTTTACAATTACTCAAAGGTTCTCAGATTTTAAAAATTGATACAAATACTTCTGAAGGAAAAATGTTTTTTCAGGGAATGCAAAAGCTTCTTGCCTTTGCATTTGTATTTTTTGAAGCTATAGTTTATGTTTTAATGAAGGGTATTCAAGCTGAACCAGGACTTGCTAATCTTGTTATCTTTCAATTATGCCTTGGTGGTATCTTAATTATTTTTATGGATGAAGTTGTTCAAAAATGGGGATTTGGTAGTGGTGTTTCTCTTTTCATTGCAGCAGGAATTGGGTGGAGACTTTTTGCTCAATTATTCCAATTTATTGGACCACAGGGAACATTTGAAGCGAGTGGTAATGTTTGGGCACTTATAGCATCTGTAATAATTGGTGATGGAATTGGTGTTTCTAGAGCCCTCTTCCCAATAATTGTTACAACTATATTATTCTTAATTGTTATTTTTGCTCAAAGTTTGAAAGTTGAAATTCCTTTGGCTTTTGATAGAATCCGGGGGCATTCTGTTAAATGGCCTTTGCAGTTTTTTTATGCAGGAGTTATGCCAGTTATTTTTGTTTCTGCTTTAGCTGCTAATGTTCAATTATTTGCTTCTTTAATACAAAATTGGGTTGGACATGCAACTTTCCTTGGAGGGTTTTCTGGTGGACAGCCCATATCAGGCTTTGCATTTTGGATTGGTTCAACACCAATATTAGAAACGCTTATTACGGGAAGCTTTAGATGGATTTATTCTGTTCAAGCGTTCTTTCATATTTTATTTTATGTTGGATTTTCTATTTTATTTTCATTCTTTTGGGTAAATACTTCTGGAATGGATGCTAAAGGCCAAGCAAATAAAATAATTAATTCTGGGATGAATATGCCTGGATTTAGAAAAGATGAAAGAGTCTTGGAATCTATTTTAAAAAGATACGTTAAACCTTTGACAGTTATGGGTGGTGCTGCAATTGGATTTTTAGCTTCTGTAGCTAATTTACTAGGAGCCTTAGTTGGTGGAACAGCAATTCTTTTAGCAATTATGATTTTATATCAATTATATCAGAACGTTGCCCAACAACATGCCTTGGATATGAACCCCGCACTTAGAGGTTTTTTTGGTGGTTAAAGATAAGCTTAAAAACCCTCTAAATCTTTGATTTTTAAGTCAGTAGGAAAGCTAACTGCCGGTGACTTTTGGTCTAAAAGGCCTAAGAATTATAAAATAAATTCTGAGTTGCTGAGGAAGGTCCGCGCATCCCTTCGTGATTTATTTCACAAAGGCCCATAATGGGAACTGCCCTCTAAAGAGGGGCGTCGTGAGGCGTGGCTCTGGTATAGAGACGAGCGTATTAAGTTACGAT
>CEPX01415102.1_pt1 | contig 13493 bp, 19 predicted proteins | sample 361361 | NCBI WGS metagenome assembly CEPX01 (sample SAMEA2619974, study PRJEB7988) | marine metagenome | biome: marine biome (ENVO:00000447); feature: mesopelagic zone (ENVO:00000213) & marine oxygen minimum zone (ENVO:01000065); material: "saline water (ENVO:00002010), including plankton... | reverse complement strand
GAACACATTCCAAAAACTAAAAAAGAATTTCTTAGTCATTGACCATAATTCCTCTGTAATAGATCGGTTGAATAAATCTAATGTACCTTGCTTATATGGCAGCATAGCCAATGAAGAAGTTTTGAGGAGATCTGGAATAAACACTGCAAAAATAGTGGTGTCAACTATAAGGGTTATAGAAGATAATTTGCATATGATAAATTATCTAAAAGAACACAGATCGAAAGCGAAGATTATTGTAATAGCAGAGCACGTTCATCAAGCCCTTGACCTTTACGATGCAGGGGCAGATTATGTAATCATCCCTCATATTGTCTCAGGAGAAAAGGTGGCAACATTAATGAGAGATCTTCTAAAGGGAAAGAAGAAAGTTGACAAAATAAAGAATGAGCATATAAGCCATATTTTATTTATGGAGAAATCAGAACTGCAAAAAGAAGAATAGTGCCTCCGGGGGGATTTGCACCCACGACCTCCAGCTCATGAAACTGGCGCTCTACTAGCTGAGCTACAGAGGCATAACAAAAGATCCAAAAATAAGGTTTAAAAGTATATTGATTAGGAGATTTCCTCAGCCACTTCATGGATTATTTTCTTGATCTCCTCGGCCATATTTTTCATTTCATCCTTGGAATTGTACTCCTTGCCTGGCCAATGCTTTAATCCATCTCCCTCATAGCGAGGTATAATATGAAAATGCACATGATTTACAAGCTGTCCGGCAGCTCTCTTGTTATTAACACCAATATTTACACCATCTGCTATCTTGTCAAGCACAATTGCCATTTTCTTAACCCTCAAAATGGTCTCTTTAAGAATATTTTCTGGTACATCAAATACATTCTCATAGTGCATCTTAGGAATCACAAGCATATGTCCTGAATTTATAGGTTTTATATCTAGAAAACAAACAACTCCATCATCCTCATAAACAATATCTGCTGGAATATCCTTATTTACAATCTTGCAAAATATACAATCTTTTGTCATGTTAAGATATTTATCCTATCCTTTTTAAAATTTCCCAAAGTAAAGTTATTTTTCTTTCTCAGGTTTCTTCGCCTTAAAGAAGAAGAATATTGCAGGTAACAATAATATTCCAGCAATCCCCATGATATTCTGAACACCCAAACTATCCATAAACAATATAGCAACAATGTCTCCAACAATCCAGCCTATTGAACGAGCTGCTCCTTGAAGAGATCCAACAGTAGCTCTAATTTTAGATGGAACAAATTTTTGGAAATATGGGTTCATGACAGGTCTCTCCAATCCATATTTCATACCAATAAAAATAAAAGTTAATCCTGCCACAATAGGGGACATCAAATAGAAGAATGAAATAAAAACAGCAGCAACAATAAAATTAGTGAAGGCAAGATAGTATCTCTCATATTTTATTTTTTTAATTAGGAATTTAGATAAAAACGGAGCGAAGATATTAACAGCAGAAGCAGCCGCCCCAAGATATCCTAGATAATGTAATTTAAAACCAGTAGATAAAATATATGGTTGCCACCCTAAACCGGAAAGTTCCAAGGCAGCCGCCACAAATGCCATTCCTAGTATAAGATAAAAAACAACAGGATGTTTTAATGAAAAGCTCAATCCCTTTTTGGCGCTCTTGAATGAATCAGAAAAACTCTTAGAAAGATTAACTTTTCTTTCCTTGAAATATTCTTTTTGTTTAATAAGAAAAAAGATACCAAAAAGTGTTATAGTGCCTTCTATAAACCATAACAGATTCATATTGTAGTTTTTAACTATGAATGCTGCAATCAATCCAGCAAACACAAAAGCTAAACTCGCAATAAACTCTTCTTTGATATAATATTCGCGAATAAGATTTTTCTTTTTCTTCGATTTAAGATAATCTACAATCCATGCCTCATCAGCACCAGTCCAAAGACTCCCACCAATACCCCATAAAAAGAAAACAGCCCACAAAGTATAACTATTATTAACAAATGGAACCATAAAAAATATTGTCGCCAAAATAGATTCTCCGAGAACCAATGAGAATTTTCTCCCAAAAACATCTGCTATAGCTCCAGTTGGAACTTCAAATAGGAAACCTGATATCCCCATAATAGCCATTCCTATAGAAATTACACGAAAAGAAAATCCCTGTTGGTTAAAATAAATTATCCAAAATAACCCCACTAAGGCAAATAAGTTGATTAGTGCAGTATGGATGTAAAAGGGCCACAATAACTTTAGTTCATCTTTTTTGAAGATTTTCTTTATCATTGTGTCTCCCCTTTATGGACCGATCGGGATTTGAACCCGAGGCCTCGCGGCTGCCAGCCGCGCGTTCTACCGAACTGAACTATCGGCCCTATAAATCTTTGAAAGAAACAGTCCCTTTTATAAGATTCTTCAATGTTCCATTAAGCTCTTTTATTTTAACCCTTTTCTGCTTTTCGCTGTCTCTGTCTCGTATCGTAATGGTCTTGTCTTTCAATGTTTGATGATCAACAGTAATGCAATAAGCAGTTCCAGACTCGGCAGCTCTCAAATACCTGCGTCCAATACTCCCAGACTGATCATACTCAACAACGAACTCATCTTCAAGTTGTTCCTTTATTTCCATTGCTTTCTCAGGCATTTTATCTTTCTTCATCAATGGAAAAATGGCGGCAGCAACTGGAGCCAAGTGATATGGAACTTTAAACATTGTCTTTCCTTTTTCTTTAGCAGTCTTTGAATAGAACACATCAAGAAGAGCAAAGATAGGTCTATCAATACCAAATGCAATCTCAAGAACATGAGGTGTTATCTTCTTCCCTTTTTCCGTTGTTGCGGTTAAATTCTGTTTCGAGAACTTAGAATGTTGAACAAGATCATAGTCTGTCCTGTCATGCACACCGCACATCTCAACCCATCCAAAACTATTCAATTCAACTTCAATATCCCATGCATCGTCAGCATAGAATGCCTTTTCATCAGGATGGTGTTGTCTTATTCTCATTTTAGTCTCAGGAATTCCCATATTGACAAATTGCTGATAAGCAAGCCAAATGCACCATGCATATGCTTTTGATTTCATAAGTTTGTTCTTCACCGCATCAGAAACCTTCACCATTTTAGATTTTCTACATGCTTTTTGGTCTTTATGATTCCACAACGGAAGCTTCTCGTTTTTTATTTCATCATATCTGTCCCATTTATTTTTTTCTAAGGGGTCGATAAAAAGCTGACCTTCAGCCTGAGTGAACTCTCTACTGCGCAACAAACTTTGACGGGGATTAACTTCATTCCTGAACGCTTTTCCAACCTGAAAAATACCAATGGGTATCTTTTTTCTAAAGAAATCATAATATCTGTTAAATGGAATGTAAGTTACAGTTGCAGTTTCAGGTCTCAGAGAAGCATCAATACCACCAACAACAGTCTTCATCATAAGGCTCACCCTTTGTATGTCAAATTTCAATGCGCCTTTGCAAGAAGGACATTTAATTTTGTGTTTAGCAATGAAGTCCAGTAGCTCTTGATCGGAGTAAGCATCAGCAGATACATCATGTTCCTCCTCAATAAGCTTATCAGCCCTGAACACAGATTTACATTTCTTGCAAGAAATGGTTCTATCTTCAAAAGTATCTAAATGTCCAGATGCCTTCCAGACAATGTTTGGCAGAACAATAGGGCATTCAACTTCCCAAAAACCATTGCTCTGAAAAGTCGTCTTTACCAATCCTTCTACTTTGTTCTTTAGAAGTTTTCCAAGGGGACCATAACAGTAGAATCCTGAAAGTCCACCATATATTTCAGGAAAAGGGCCCCAAATGAATCCCTTACTCTGTAAGAAAGATGTAAGCTCATTCAAGAAATCTACTCTTTTTCCCTTGTTTACCTTAACTGGTTTGCTAGGCATAAAAGAGTGGATAGGCGAAGGTTTATAATGCTTTTGCATAAAATCTAAGCCAGCAGGAGTTAAAATGTACGTATTTGAAGAAAAAAAGCTTGTGGAGGGTGTAAAGAAGAACAAATCCAAAAGGATACTCCTCCAGATGCCAGAAGGCCTGAAAAAAGAAGGCTTGAGGATAGCTTCGCTGATAGAGAATGAAGCAGGATCAGAAGTAATACTTTCAGGTGAACCTTTGTGGGGGGCTTGCGATGTAGCGGTTTCAGAGGCAAAAACACTAGGATGCGACATGATAGTGATATATGGCCATGCTCAATTCACAAACATAGATTTTCCTATTCTTCACATAGAGGCAAGATACGAAAAAGACATATCAGAACTAATAAAGAGTGGATATGAGGAACTAAAAGAGAAAAAATCAGTAGCAATCCTAACATCGGTACAGCATATTCATCAAATTCCCAAAGCAAAAGAGTTCTTTGAATCGAAAGGTATCACAATATTGATTCCCAAAGCAAAAGGTCATGCATTTTATGATGGCCAAGTTCTCGGTTGTGAATATACAGCAACAAAATCCATTGCAAATAAAGTGGATGCAATACTAGTAATTGCCAACAAATTTCACGCACTCGGAGCAGCAATGAGCATAAACAACCCAGTAATATTACTTGATCCATTCAATGAGGAACTTCAGGATATGCAGCCACTAAAAGAAAAAATATTGAAACAAAGAGCAGCAGCTATTGATAAAGCAAGACAATCCAAGAAGATTGGAATTATAATTGGAACAAAAATCGGACAAAAGTTCGGTTCTTTTGACTCAGTAAAACAAAAACTAAAGAAACTTGGAAAAGAGTATGTAATGATATCAATGGGGGAAATAACAAACGACAAACTAATCAACCTTCACGACGTAGAAGCTTTCATAGAATTGGCCTGCCCCAGAATTGCCATAGATGCAGCTTCCCTGTTTGATAAACCGCTTCTTACAGCAAGAGAATTCGCAGTCCTCTGCGGGGATATTAAATGGGAAGATTTAGAAGAAAAAGGATTTTTGTAGTCACTTCTTTTTACCTTTAACCTTTAACCTCTCAACAACAGCCCTGTCAGAAATAATACCACTGTTTCCAGTTGGATCTTCAATTACAATCTTAAGACTCAAGTCTCCTGTCTGAACCTTCCAAAGTTTCTTAAGGAGATTCTTAGCAGACTTCCTATCCTTAACATCTTCAGCTGAATCTCTAAGGTTTTCCAGAACTTTCTTGAATCTGCCCAGCATCCCTTCAATATTAGAAACATAACCTTCAGTAGCAGGTCCAGGTCGGACTGTCATTTTCAATCCAGTAACTTTTATTTTAGCATTTGAACTTCTAATTACGCGAACTTTCATATCATCTGTACTTTCAATAGTAAACGTTATTCTTGAAGGCTCCTTAACCTCAGCTGCCTCAACATCAGACTTGGAAAAACTACAAGCATCACAATCCATAGAAAAGACAAAAACCTTTCCAAAATAAGGAACATCAACAACGTCTTGGGCTAAAGTCAGCTTGTCTTTCCCACAAAAAATACATTTCTGATTCTTGAGAGTTTCCATAAAATAAAATAAGAAAATAAAATTTATAAGTCTTTGCTTAAGAATTATTCTCGAACTTCTGCGGTCTGTTTATTCCTAAAAACTTGCGCGAATCCAGGAGTTACAACAACCCAATCCTCAGATATTCCTGCAATATCTCCTTCAATAGCATCACATGTCTTCTTCAGTTTATTGATTGTTCTTTTCAGTTCAACAACATCTCGATCCTTAAGTGGTTTTATATTTATCAAAGCAATAGTGTATCCATTTCTCAAATCATTCAAAGCGTCTTTGATATCTTCAAAACTTCTAACAACAAAACTCTTGACTACAATCTTAGAACTCTTACTGCCAGCCATGCTGGTATCTATCTCTACAAATTCATCCTCATAGACATCATCAAACTCATCGCCTCCTCCTCCAAGGGCAAATCTGTTCTTAATCCTCGAAAATATAGCCATTTTTAAACTGTCACTTTTAAACTGTCTTAACTCAGCAATCATTACTAATCAGGTGGGGTATATAAAAATTTCTGTAAATTATTACTTACTTTCTAAAGCGCTTATGGCGTTCCATATCTGTGTTCTGGTATAAATTGGTATGTTTGGATCGCTCGAAATCTCATCTAGGTTCTGAATAGCCTTATCAATATTCACCTCAACAGAGACTGTATCATCTTCTCTGAGGCATATAATGGTCTTATCTATAGTAATCCTCACATTCCTTGGAACGCTAGAATCCTCTTTGATTGTTGATAGTAAGTCCAATATCTCTGCAATATTCCCCATCTTAACACCCTCACTTCTTCAATCCCCTTATTTACCTAAATTTTTCATAAGTTTCTTTTGAATGCTCTCAAAATTCTTTTTTAATGAGCTTTCCTGCTCTTCAACACTCTTTAATCTTGTATTTAAGACTTCCTTCTTTTCATTTAAATCTTTAACAAGGTTCTCCCTGTCAGCCTCAATCATCACAGGTCCAATTATCTTATACGCGCTACCTTCATATGTATCAAGTTCTTTAAGGGAACCTTCTATTTCCATTACTTGAAGTTGCATATTCTGTTTCTGCATTCCAAGATTCTGAAGGTTCTGTTCTAACACCTGCAACTGAGAAACATCCTGCTCAAAATCTTTTTTCATTTCCATTTTATTCCGCCTTAACTTTTACACTAACACTTCTTTCCTTGTATAAAATTTTATATCCACAATAAGGACATCGTATCTTCTTCTTCACATAATCCGGCTTGACAGATTTTCCACAATTAAAACATTTATATTCTGACATTTTGTTATGGTATGTAAGCCCCTCCAGTGAATTTACTTTTACATTTTCCACATTGGTAGATTCCCAATGAAACTCTTTTAACTCTAACTGCATCACAATAAGGACAGATATGCTTTCTTTTTTGTTTAACCTCTATAAGGTTTACCTTTTTCCTTATCTTTATTCCATATCTTGCTCCGAATCTTCCTGCCGGACCTTTTAATTTTGCCATTTTTTGCTTGTGAATATGATATGGGGCTGCACGGATTTGAACCGTGATCCTCGAGTCCCAAACCCGAAAGGCTAACCAAGTTACCCCACAGCCCCAAGGAGTTATTTCTTCCCTTCCTCTTCAGGCTTTTTATCTTTATCTTTTTCCTCTTCGCCCTCTTTTACCTCACCTTCTTCCTTAGTTTCAACTTCAGCTACTTCCTCTTCCTTAGTTTCAACTGCTTTTTCATCCTCAGCCTTCATCTCCAGCTTCTTCTGTTCCTTCTTTGCAAACTGTCTATCTAGTTCTTCTTGCACATCTTCAAGTTGCTTCTTCAATTCTGCAGCTTTCTCAGGATCAAGCTCAGTATTCTCTGCATTAATCTCATTGTCATACTTGCCTTCAGCGAGAAGCCCATTAAATGTAGCTGAATCATTTCCTTCTATGAGTATTCCCATGCTGTTGCATGAACCTGCAATGGCTTTTACAGCCGACATTAGATTATTAACAAACATCCCTTCTCTCTTCATCTTGGCAACTTTTAGCAATTGTTCAATGGATATATTTCCAACTTTTTTCTTGTCAGGCACACCACTCCCAAGATTGATTCCAAGTTCTTTTTTTATGAGTTCACTCGCAGGTGGAGTCATGACAATCATATCATAGCTCTTATCTTTTTCATCAACATTTATCTCCACTGGAACTTTCATCCCCTTGAACTCAGCAGTCTTCTCATTGATTTTTCCCAGCATCTCACCCATATCTATTTTCATTGGACCAAGAGTTTGGGCCATAGCTGGAGTAGTACTTGCTTTCCCCCCTTCAACAATTAATTTTATCTTTGCCATTTTATCATACATTTAATTCAAACTCATCATCATCAAGATTCATATCAACATCCTCGATGACGGGCTTCTTCTTTATCTTTCCTGTCTTTTTTACTTTCTCTTCTTCCTTCTTCTCCTTAGATTCCTCTTTGCTACTTTCCTTCATGACTTCCTCAACAGATTCTCTTATCTCAACTCTTTCCTCTTCAGGCTCCTCAACAATCTTCTTCTCTTCTCCGCCACCAGTCTCATCTCTTCTTATGACCTTGACAGAGTCAAGACTTAATGTCATTGGAATTGGAACGGCAGCCTCAAGCAGCTCAACCACAACTTCCTCTTTATCTTGGTCAACTCTTGAAACCTTTGCTTGGTCCCGTTTGAACGAACCACTGATTATCTCAACAATATCACCTTTCCGTATATTTACTTCAACTTTGACCTGCTCAAGCATATTCTCAATTTCCGCATAATCTATAGGTGCAGGTAGCAAACCTCTTGCATAAGGGACACCTTGATATGACTCCTCTGCAGATTCTCTATCTCTAGCTTCAAGGAATATATAACCTCTAAGTCCATGGGCTCTAACTACACCATAGACATCCAGTCCTTTCTTACTGATGTTAGATGTAACAAAATCAAATACTTGATCTTCCCTGTTTGATGTCGTCCTAAGCGCAAATATTGGCATATTTATACTCCTCAAAACACCTGCCATACGATTTGGATAAAGAATCCAATTAATCCTATTATAAGGATTCCTATACCACTTACTTTGACTATTACTTTGAACTCTTCCATGGAGGGCTTCTTGGTTATCTTGAAAACCCTTACACACTCCTGAAAGAATGATTTAAGATTAAAAGCCATAGCTGATTTGTCTCATTTGGTTTTTTAAATGTTTTGTTTGGAAAAGCCCAAAATCAGCTGAATTTGCCCATTATTAGCACTAAAGATCCTCACCTAAGAAATCAATACCCAATTCCTGCTCAATTTCCATCTTAGCTCTCTTGGCAGCTCCAGTCCTCCCGCTTATTTGGGAGCTGTCCACACCAGTTATTATGAGAATTGTTCTTATGGTCTTGGCAAGATCCTCAGAGATTTGAGCTCCCCAAATTATCTTTGCCTCAGGACTCAGCATTTTCGACACGGTTTCTACAACAGTCTTGGCCTCATCAAGAGTCATATCTGTTCCACCAGAGACATTAACAAGGGCACCATTAGCCCCGCTTACTTCAACATCAAGAAGAGGATTTGCAAGAGCCTTATTCACGCTCTCTCTCGCCCTATTTTCACTATCACTCTCACCGACACCTATCATGGCAACACCCCCATTACCCATAACAGTTTTTATGTCAGCAAAGTCAAGATTTACAAGACCTGTTCTTGTAATTAACTCCGCAATACCTTTTACGGCATTGGTAAGAATCTCATCAGCAACCTTAAATGCAGTTTGAAGAGGCAAGTCAGGAGCCAACTCAAGAAGTTTGTCATTTGGAATCACAATCATCGTATCAACATTCTTCTCCAGCTTTTCAAGACCGGCGATAGCATTTTGATATCTATTCTGCCCCTCCATCTCAAAGGGTATTGTGACAACAGCAATTGTAAGAGATCCATTTTTTCTGGCTTGCTCAGCGATTACAGGAGCGCTTCCTGTCCCCGTCCCACCGCCAAGCCCGCAAGTGATAAAAACCATGTCAGCACCCTGAAGTTTATTCTTCAGTTCATGCTCACTTTCTCTTGCTGACTCTTCACCAATAGCTGGTTTTCCCCCAGCCCCAAGGCCAAGAGTAGTATCTCTTCCAAGAAGTATTTTTGTGTCAGCGTTAGTATACAAAAGATCTTGGGCATCAGTATTAGCAGCAAGAACCTCAGCCCCTGAGATTCCAACTTCTTTAATTCGGTTTATAGTATTATTTCCAGCTCCGCCAGTACCAATAACCTTTATTCTGGCAGTTTGCTTCTTTATGAGCTCCTCAAGTTCACCATCTATAGAATTATGTGGTGCATTTTGAAGGACATCATCAGTCCTTTTTTCAGCATTCTCAATTAAGCTATCCATAGTTTCCCCTCTTTCAGAAGATCTAAAAAATAAAACGAAGAGGATGCTATATAAACTTAATTATTTTAGAGTGGTTGTTTCTTATCCTGGACAGCTTTGGCCTTGAGATTCTTAAATTCAACTTTCTTTATTTCATCCACACTTTCAGTTATCTTATCAGAAAGTAGTTTCTGGAATTGTCCTGGAACATCAAGTTCAATACATGCAGTTCCATCATCAACAGAACACTTAACTTCTTTATTTATCAGATTCTTAACAACAGATTCAACCTTTTTGGAAGTATCATTTACCTTTTTTCTTATATCCACTTCATAAACAATTTCTCTTCCCGACAAAGGATGATTAAAATCTACAAGAACCCTGCCGCCGGATACAGTTCTGACAATTCCAAACATATTATCAATATCAACCTGAAGTCCAGGATACGGATTAATCTCTTGCTTCTTGAAAACATTCAATGGAATCATTTTAATCAGCTTAGCATTTTTCTTTCCAAAAGCATTCTCTGGATTTAACCCAACAGTATAGCTTTTTCCAATTTCCTTATCAACAAAAAAATCATCTAGACCTTTAACTATATCACCATTTCCAACCCTTAACACCTTGGGAGAATAATCTGCAGATTTATTCGCAACACCTTTATTCGCAGCCACATCCTTTTTAGTCAAATCAAATACTTCACCAGTATCTTTTATGGTTCCAACATAATCAATTTCAATAAAATCTCCTTTCTTTATTTTCATTTTAAACAGAAATTGGACTAGGAATATTTAAATTTTCTCATATGCAACCAAATCAAACAAAATCTTTATAAATGCCCTTCAGAACATTCCCTCTGTGAGCACAAAACAGATAGATGTGAGGAGTTTGAAGGTCGGATCATACATCGTTGTTGACGGTGTAGCGTGTACTATCAAAAGTATACAAATATCTAGTCCTGGAAAACATGGCCATGCAAAATCAAGGATAGAGGCAGTTGGTATTATAGATGGTCAGAAGAAAATATTTGTGGCCCCCTCCCATGATAAGATGGAAAGTCCTATAATAGAAAAAGAGACTGCGCAGGTCCTTTCAATCAACAGCAACAAAGCAAGTGTAATGGATATGAAAAGCTTCGAAACGTTCGAATTAGAAATACCCCATGAGCTGAAAGATGATGTCAAGGAAGGCATAAATGTTTTGTATTGGGTAATACTCAAAGATAAGGTAATGAAACAAGTAAAAACAGAATAAAATGGCAAAATTTCCAGAAGCAGCAGAAAGAATGATGAAGAATATCTTTGTCTGCAAGAAATGTAAATCAAAACAAAGAACCCTCCCTCAAAAAGTTGTCCTGAAACAAATAAAATGTAGAGCTTGCGGAAGCAAGGACTTTAGGGCACTTAGAAAAATAAAAGTTGTCGCTAAGTAATTAAATATTATAATCGTAAGAAAAAGAGGTAAACATGAATATTGATCTTTTATTGGCAATAGTATTCTATGCTTTTCTGAGTATTTTCTTCATGAAACACAGATCAAGATTCAAAGTTCAAGGTAAAATATTTGCATTGTATAAAACAAGGCTTGGAATAAAAGCCATGGATAAACTTGCAAAAAAATTCCCAAGAATATTACGTTTTTTTGGAACTGCCAGTATCATAACTGGATTTGTAGGAATGGTATTAATATTCTATTTACTTCTCAAGGGAACATTTGATCTCATCATGACACCTGGAGCACCCTCAGCTGTTGCTCCGATACTCCCAGGAATAAAAGTTGCCCCAACATTGCCGGTGTTATCTTTTATGCATTGGATTATAGCAATATTAATCATAGCAGCAATCCATGAATTTTCTCATGGAATTTACGCAAGACTTCACAATATTAAAATCAGGAGCTCAGGTTTTGCTTTCCTCGGACCAATTCTCGCAGCTTTTGTAGAACCAGACGAGAAACAATTAGCAAAAAAATCCAAAAAAGCACAGCTTGCTGTATTCTCCGCAGGTCCATTCTCAAATATATTGACAGGTTTTGTCTTCATACTCGCTTTAAACTTTTTGACGTTGCCACTATATAATTCGGTATATGACTCAGCTGGTGTGGAAATCCATAGCACAACAGATGGATACCCCATGATAAAAACAGGAATAGAAACACCATTTGTGATAAATGGTATAGATGGAATCCAAGTTTATGACTTGTCGGATTTTGTAAATTCAACAAAAGACATAAGACCTAATCAGGATGTAGTAATAAACACCAATAAAGGTAATTACACAATTACAACTGTAGAAAATCCAAATAATTCAAGCAGAGGGTTCTTTGGAGTATCAGATTTTTCAGTAAGGAAGATTCCAAATCAAGATGTCGCCAACAAATTTGGAACATTCGTCTCACCCCTTGTACAATGGGTACATATGTTATTCTTTTGGCTTTGGGTAGTGAGCTGGGGAGTAGGACTATTCAATCTTCTTCCATTAGGTCCAGTGGATGGCGGAAGAATGCTGCTCACAGGCCTATCGACATTTATGAAGGATAAGAATAAAATAAGAAAATACTGGACAATTGCATCGATGGTGTGTCTTCTCCTCATTTTCATAAACCTAGCACCTTATCTCTGGAAACTTGTAGTATTCATCTTCAAACCATTAATGCTTTTATTTTCACTAGTTTGAACAAGTTTTTAAACACAACAAAATACTTCTTGCTATGCTAGTTGACGTTCATTCACATCTTTATTTTGAGCAATTCAATAAAGATCGGGAAGAAGTTGTAAAAAAAGCAGAATCTGTTGGTGTAGTTGCTATAGTCAATTCCGGAACGGATCACGAAAGCAATCTAAAAGTTCTTGAACTTTCTAAAAAGTATAACATAATAAAAGCCACGTTTGGGATATATCCAACAACAGCCATGAAACTTTCCGATAAAGAGTTAGGGAAAGAGATAGCCTTCATAAAATCACACAAAGATGACATAGTTGGAATAGGTGAAATAGGTTTAGATTTTCATTTGACTAAAGATGAAAAAGACCACCAGAGACAAATCAAAGCGTTCAAAAATATAATAAAATCATTGATGCAACTCAACAAAACATTTGTGATACACTCAAGAAAGGCGGAGAAAGAATGTATAGACATACTGGAAGATTTGAAGCCAAAAAAAGTTCTATTCCATTGCTTTTCAGGAAAACACAAATTGGTGAAAAGAATAGAGAAGAATGGGTGGTCTCTCTCAATACCCGCAAACATAATAAGAAGTCTTCATTTTCAAGGCGTAGTAAACTTAGTATCAATAAACAATATTCTAACAGAAACTGACGCCCCTTTCTTAGCTCCGCCACCAAAAGAAAGAAGTGAACCCTCTTTTGTTAAGGGAACAATTAAAAAAATTGCAGAGTTAAAAAATATGAATGAAGAAGAAGTAGAAAACAATATTTTTCTTAATTATCAAAAACTTTTTTCTTAATTTTTAATGTTTGAGTGATAACTTAACAAATTTTTTGAAAAAATATAAAAAAATTTCAAACAGAAAGATATTTAAGTAAAGATGTTTATAAAAAGAGCGAGGACACGAGACATTATAGTCCTAATATTCCAAAAAAAGTGAGGTGAATCAAATGGCTGCGCGAAGAAGAAAAGTTGTTCGAAGAAGAAAGCAAACAAGAAGAAAAGCTGCTAAGCGAAAGACAACAAGAAGAAAAGCTACTC
>CEPX01194460.1_pt1 | contig 13498 bp, 16 predicted proteins | sample 361361 | NCBI WGS metagenome assembly CEPX01 (sample SAMEA2619974, study PRJEB7988) | marine metagenome | biome: marine biome (ENVO:00000447); feature: mesopelagic zone (ENVO:00000213) & marine oxygen minimum zone (ENVO:01000065); material: "saline water (ENVO:00002010), including plankton... | reverse complement strand
ATTAGCATGCCCTGTAGCATGAGGGCTACGTCGATGGTTGGGTTAAGTAGGTCTTGATGTTGCAGGGTTTCCATGTCAGGCATCTCACCGCTGAACCCCGCGAGGGACGCACCGGTGGCCATAATGAGGTTGGCTAGCACATGGATTTGCTCTTGAAGGTTGAGGTCCGAGTTGTTCATGACCTCGATGAGTTGGTCGAGAGCTGCCTTAGCTTTTGGGTTGTCCACTGTCTTCATCTATCCACTCGTAACGGCAATGGTAGCAGGATACCATGGAGATTGCAAGGAAAAACGCGCGCAAGTGTGTCTTCCCCACAACTCCCCATGCACCACAATGTGGACAGGTTACCCCTTTCTCATTTGAGAGATGTTGAGCGACGTGGCTCGCGCGGATGACGTCAGGCATACCCTATTCTAGGGTAGCATTCTTGATCCGTCTACTGGTGTTGCTCTTGGCTGCCGTGGCTGCGACCAAGGTCTTGCCTGTGAAGTCCCCTCGGATGTTGGCTGACCCAATGCAGTCTGGGTATTTCTCACACCCGTAGAAGAGGCCGTACTTACCCTTCCTCAAGGTCAAGCGGCTGCCACAGATCGGACAGGGCTTGGTCCAATATTTCTGCAAGGACTGCCCTCCGGAGTGGTCTACGACATCAGTACAATGCTTGTCGTTGAAACACTGCTCCACCTGGTGCTTGTGGTCAGCTAGGGCCATGTGAATTTCATGGTGCTGTTGGGTGTAGAGCACGAGGTTGTTGCGGATGGCTACGACCTGGAAGATGTAGGGTAGACCGTTGTTACCATCGAGAGGGATACCCACGTATCTGGTGAGCACCATACCTGGGTCAGTTGTATGCCATGAGAGAGTCAGCCTAATGATGCCTCCCTGGCTCTGTAGGATTTGCCATTCTTTCGTGGTGGTGAGGTCACCTTTCAGGTCATATGTCTTCATGTTGTCTCATGTCTTTTGGCCCTGTGTTACCATCGTAGGTCCCACAGGGACTGATACGTTCATATCCTTTTATCGTGTATCTGGGGTAGTAGTCGAATCTACTCTCACACTGCCATACCTGCTTCTAAAGAATGTTGGCACGAACAGCTTCTTGATTTCGATGCATCCTCTCCATGTCGACAGGTCCCGTCATCCCAGTAAGGGGGACCATAAAGATTCTGCCCTGTAACTAAGCTCCAGGTGAGCTAGCAAACCTGATGTTGACGTGTCACACACCAGGATAAGTCCCGGAAACCTAGGAGCGGGACTTTTTCTTCCGCTTCGGAAGAGATCGTTTGTCCTTCTTGGACTGTTTAGGTTCCTCAAGTTTGAGAGCACCAGCGATGGCATCAACAAATCCATGTTCGATGGCCTCTTCGGGGCCGATCCAATGATCTTCTCTCCCCAAGATGTGCTTCCGCACCTGCTTGATGGACCTATAACGTGAGTATTCAAGCCAGAAGCGTTCATGTCTCACTTGCTCCTGCTTGAGAGCTAGGGTGGTCTCTGCGATCTGATGGACGTTCCCTTCCATGTGTCCAATCATGGGGGCATGCATCAACAGCTCACAATTTCGGGTGACCAGTCTGTGCCCACGGGAACCGGCAGCAAGGATACACGTAGCCATGCTACACACGTTGCCCATTCCAATGGTCTTGACTATGTTGCCATTCTGCTTGGCTAGTTCGATCAGATCAATGAGTGCCCATCCTTCCTGACAGTTCCCTCCTACACTATTCAAGAAGACATAGAGTGGCCTGTTCCAGTCTGGAGTGAGGGTCTTCATCAACATGTGCTGGTGGATGTCCGTGAGGTCACCCTCTTGGATGTCACCGACAATGTAGTAGATGCCTGATAGTTTTAGCAGGTCATATGCTTCTGGTAGGAGGAGTTCTTCCGGCATGTGCTCCCTATGGGAAGGTGATCTCGACTTTACCGTACCGTCTCTTGGTTGCGACCTCCATCCCCTCGCCCTCTTCGAACACGGGTGCCCCATCGTCATCGTAGGCCCCGAGGTCATCGACGTCTAGGTCTATTTCGGTCTCGTTGTCTAGGTCCATGTCCACCATGGCGGCCAGGTCTATTACATCTACCCAGCCCTCGTCGTCATCGGCTGCTACGCACTCAACAGGGCGTCCGTTCAGTTTGATGACGGCCTTATGGGCGTCTGGGTGGTCTACGGTCAGTCGCATTTTTCACTCTTCGCTGGCGGAGGATTTTTCCGCAGGTTGTACACTCGCGTTCAATGAAGAGGGGGCCACGTGGTTCGTCTTGGACCCATACTTCTGTGATGGCTCCGCCACACCTCTTGCGTGGGCAGCGTTGCGTCATTTTGAGCACAGTGTTGATGTAATGCATGGAACATTGGTTGGAAGTTTGACGTGACATTTCAAGCCTATAGCCCTGTGGGGTTCAGCCTGTAGTGTACACGTCCAGCCCAGCCTAGTCAATCTGCATTGGTCTGCGAGTCCATCGACGATGGCGCGCTACACGTTTCTCCTCGAGATTCTCGTGCCTTCCTTGTTCGTACCCTTTCCTCCTCTCTCGGGCCAAGTCCTCTTCCGTGTAGACTTTCTCGGTCTCACTCGGAGGGCTGAGCCTCTCGACTCCGTAGGTCGCTTCTAGGAGGTCCTCCGTCTTTCCCACCATGAGGGCGTGGACGAGCTCTCTTAGTGGTTCTTGTACTGCCTCGTGGTGAGGGGGCAGACCCGCACGCAAGCGGTCGAGTGCGCAGCCCATCTTCATAAAGGTGGAGAGCAGGCGGGTCTTGTAGAGTCTGATGTATCTCCTCAGGAGTTCGCGTGCGTCCTTGTCGTCGAGACATGCTGCAACTGCATCCATGCGTTCGAGAAGGTCTTCTTCTGAGAGGCCGTGATGAGAGACGCGACTGCCAAGGCGCAGGTCTCGGTGCACACTGTCGAGCAAGCGGCAGGATGGATCGGTAGACCCGGAAGACTCTTCCTGCATAGCCAGAAGAGAGTCCGTTGTAGGCCTGGATCCAGTGGTGTCGGCAGACTCTGTACTCGGGGTGTTGGGCGCACTTTCTTCGCTTTTGGAAGAAGAGCCGAACTGCCCCTTGTAGGTTGCATCGTAGCTCACGGACATCGCATCTTGTACAGACCGTCTCCCGTGTATCCGGAGGACAGTGGAGTTGGGCGATCCCATAATCCCAAGTCTTGTTAGGCGTCCTAATATGTCGGAGTCTACTCTCATGCTTCAAGACAGAGATGAAGAGAATCTTGTCCAGACTGGTGCCGCACACCTCATCGGCAATTATTCGTGCCTTCAGAGGAGATTGGTTCAGTGCTAGTAGGATACAGACTACCCATGGCGCACAGCTCATGTGTTGTGTATCTCTATTCGTTTTTGGTAGTAGCGCATCATCTTACCGTGCAGCTCGGGGTCTACTCCCTTCATGAAGGCGAGGTATCCCTGTACCTCGGGAGACATTTTCCCTTGGCGGGCAAGTTGATCTAGTTGTGCTCGGAGGCGTCGCTTCCGTGACCGTTTGATGGTCGGTCTTTGGCGCATGCTGTTCATGGTGATTCCTGTGACGACCTGTTCCCTGTCACGGTACAGTATTTTAGTCTTCTTCTCATTGATTTGCAAGCCTGTTAACTTCCCAGAGGTAGTGACTAGGTCAATGATGGGCCGCATATCTTCGAAGTCGGGAACACTGATGGTCATGTCATCCATGTAGCGAGTGTAGTTCATGTTGGGTGGTAAGTGGGACATGATGGCCTTGTCCATCGTGAGAGCTGCTGCATTTGCCATGAAGGGTGATGTTGGAGCTCCTTGTGGTAGATACCAATGGGGCCTTGCTCCTTGTTTGAAGCACAGCATTTTCATGGTTGGTCTGTTGCGATTGTCCCACTTCACTGCCTCTTCTCCCATGGAGCGTATTCCCACGTGAGAGTGTCCCGGACGGACACTTCCGAAGAAGTCCTTGATGTCCATGGTCAGGATGAGGTAGGCACCCTGGTGAGGTCCAACGTTGTGTAGTAATCCTCGTCCGGCTGCACATGTCACGTGAGGCGGGAAGATAAATTGTGATAGCTCTCGCAGCGCCTCCCGTTGTTTCTGCTTGAGCTCGGGGTCTGGCTCTTCGATGATACGGTAGCCTCCCCCTCCTTTGGGCACACGATGTGTGATGTATCCCATTTTGACTCCTCCTTCTACCAGGAGACTGAGGAGACAACAGTTATAGACCGCTGTCTTGGCTATCGATTAGAATAAGAAAACAGATTTTCTTGTTCTTCTCGTGTTTATCGAGGTACGAAGAAGGAAATGTGTTTCCTTATTCGTACATTGATAGGGAAGAGAGTTGTCTATCAGTATACGGAGCTGGTTGCTACCATCGTGGGGACGCATTCATCCCTCAATTTGCTCCTTCTGCATCTGAGACAGGGGCCACTTCGGATGTCTGCCTCAGTCGATGCTGCACATGGGTGAGAAGCTCGATGATCTTCTCGCGGGGGTAGTCTACCCCAATTGATACGGTCTCTACTTCTCCTGTTGATGTGTCCAGGGTAATGAGGAAGCCTACTAGCTCTCCAGTCGCCGCCTTCTTCACCATTCGATGAATCTCGGTTGCTGCGTTTGCAGAACTCAACTCGTTTGCTTTCATAGGTTCACCTGTAGTAATTCTGGGTCATGACGGGAGACAACGTTCAGGATACGTGCTGCTACGTGGTCCTTGTCGTCGATTTCTGTCTTGTTGTTGCTGCTTCCACCATGCCAATGGTACCGATGGAAGTTCCATCCTGCTGCGTCAATGAGTCTCTTGAAGAGAGGGCTGGCTGCATCGAGGATGGTTGGGACATCTTCTGAGTTGACTTTCTGGAGGTCGTTCCTGAGGCCTACCTTGTTGGCGTCCCAGTTGATGTAGCTCCATGCTGCTTGCATCTGGGGGTTAGCTACTATGGCAGCGCCGTGGATGGTAACTCCCAGCCTCTGACGAAGCACGTTGTCTTCATCCAGTAGTGGAGGGAAGAGCGTCAGGAAGGAGAGGTTCTCTGCGTTCATCTGGTGGTGCTTGGCGTAGATGATGAGGTCACGTTGCATTTCTTCCGGTGCTAGATGATCGTTGATGATCTCATGCGCCCAGTCGAAAAAGCTCACCCACTCTCCCTCGGCGAGGATTGTCTCGAGCCTCTTCCCCTTGATGCCATAGATTACTGGGTTCTCCTCGAGTAGACCCATCCCTTTCATGTAGCCAACAAGGGTGTTCGGGCGCTCTACTGGCCAGGTATGGTCACTGTGACGAGGCATGAAACGGTCCAGGTCTACGTAGAGCTTGGGTCCCTCTTCGAGGACGTCTGCCTCATTCCACCAGGAAGACTTTGCGCGTTGTTCTCCTTCCCATCTGTAGACGAAGAGGTCTTGCTTGTGCTTGGCAAGGAGGGCTGCGTCGGGAACATACTCATTCCCTTCCCAATCTGCTGCCTTCTCTCCCTTCGGACGTTTGGGTAGCTTGGGGAGGTCAGATACATTCACCCATGGGAGTGAGTCCAGATGGTACTTCTGGAAGAAGAAGGCGCGCGTTGATACATACTGACCGTTCCCGTCTGGACAGTGGTCTCCCCAGATGAAGCCAATCGCCTTGGAGTACTCGGGGTTCTCGTGGAGGAAGAGCTTTGCTCTCTTGACCCATCCCTTTGTGTCCTTCTCGACGAATAGGATTCTACTTGCTGGATCTGCTGCTAGTGAGTACTCGCGACGTGGTCCTGGGTTGTTGAGGGTGACCACCTGCATCTTGGTGCTTGACCCCCGGTTGACCTTCACGATTAGCTTCTCGACGGGGACTCCACGCCATGCGAATGCTGTGCCTGTCTTGGGAGCGAATCTGGACGCCGCCAGTTCTTCCAGTCCGACACGTAGACGATGGGCCTCGTAGTAGTCTTCGGCCTCTTCCATGATGGTATCGATCTTACGTTGCATGTCCACCCGGATCTCCTTATCGATGTCGACAAGATATTTGCAGGTGGCTTCCTTGTATTCGAGACCCTCACGGGACGCTGCCATTCCTACTGTACCGATTGGTACTGTCAGGATCATGGAGTAGCTGCTGTTATCATCTTCCTTGTGGTAGATGTTAGCCTTCTTCCTGTTGAGGCCCATGATGGCTGGTCCATCAACGGGGTAGGTTACGCCGCCCATCATCACATAGGTGCGAGACTCTCCTGTCTTCATGATACGCCAGGATGTGGGGCTGTTTTCATCTCCCTCGAAGAGAACCTCGGGTGGGTCCTCTGCATAGGTGGGGTCAATGTTGAAATTGGGCTGGATGGGCCAGAAGCGGAAGAACATGCCCTCTTCGTGGAAGTTCTCGAAGTCCGAGCTTCTCACGGGAATCTGTACCTCGACACCATCTGGTTCCGTGGTCGGCTGTGAACCAAGCTTGGCGATCTCTCCTAGTTCAGTCTCTGCATCGATGACAGCAGAGTAGTGAGTCTTCATCCCGTCCTTGATGGTAGTGACGTTGAAGAGGTCGGCATAGGCAAAGGCAGACTTGCAGCCCAGGCCTAGCATGCCCACCTGGGAGTTGGTGTTGCGCTTGGTGGAGCGACCGTACATGACGTAGATCTTACGGATCTCCTCGTCGTTCAGGCCAGGCCCCTCGTCGCGTACAGAGAACCAGGGCTCGTCTTCTGTGGGGAAGTGGACCCAGATGGGTAGGTCGGGCTTGCCGGCCTCTACGTGGGCGTCTGCGGCGTTACAGGAGTACTCCCTGATGACTGCCAGGATCTTGTTGGAGTAGAGCTTGTCGCGGAGGATACCTAGGAGGTGTGCTTCATCTCCAGTGGCGATCCCGAACTTGCTCTTGTCATATGGCGTCTGGGTGACGACCTCTCGTTCAGTTTCGTGTTGTTTCATTCCTTTCCTATGTTGTCTTGACCTATTGGTCGCTACCTGGCTTGACCTGGTCGAGGCCTAGCACTTCCTTCAGGGACTCCTTCCAGCGGACACGAGGGTTGTCCCTCACTTGCTCGTAGAGTCGGCGGATTCTTTCTTCGGTCCAGTTGGTGAGGATCATATCAGCAGCAGCCCTCACATTCTTGGGTGCACTGTTCTTGGTGAGTCTGTCCTCGGCGTAGTTCATCTTGCCGATCCAGAGTCCGTCGGTCACAAAGGGAGAGAGTGCTGCCACGAAGAGAGGTACTCCCTCCGGATGCATGAGACATGGTTCACAGCTGACAGATGTGCGCCATCCATTCATGTGGGCCCAGACCAGACACTCTAGTCTCTCTCCGAAGGAGGAGGCCGCTGGCTCAAAGAGGTTGAGCGTCTTACTATCCATGCTGCCAATAGTCAGACGAAGGAGAATCCTATCCTTGTGGGGCTCCAACATCTCAAGCATGCGAGAGAAGGGTGCCCATGCCGGCTTGGTAACCAACAGGATGTGGCTCTCCTCGTCTAGACATTGCACCAGGTGTTTGATCCATCTGGTGGCAAGCAGATAGTTCTCTGCTGTGATGTCATGCCGGGTGGGGAACATGATGTGCCCCTTCACCTTCTTGATAGTTGTGGGAGGTTCTTGTTGGGAGCTGGGGACGGAGAAGTCCTGGCCGCGATGGGAGGCAGCTGCATAGCAATACCAGCAGCCATGCTCACATCCTTTCTGACAGTTTCTGTTGTGGGATGCCCACTCTCGGGTCCCGAATACTCTCTTGCTCATTTGATCTCCATCTTCTCGAGTTCACCACTGGAGTGTCTGTAGACAGCTACATAGACTACCTCAGCAGCTGTAACACTGACGGGCGCTTCCTCGCCATCACGAGACGATTCAACCTCGACCTTCACATGAATGGAGGTGCGGCCTACCTTGATAAGGGAGGTGTAGAAGGTTACAACGTCACCCATACGGACAGGTCTCTTGAAGACGACCTCCTTGAAGGCAACTGTTGCAATGTCGTAGGTGGTGTGGCGGCGTGCCTCGATGGCTCCTGCGAGGTCAATCTCTGCGAGGATGGCACCACCGAAGATCTCCCCACGTGGGTTGGTGTCACGAGGGAGGAGTAGTCTGCGGATTGCTATATGTCTGCTCATATCTTCTATCCTTTTGGGTTGTTGATCTGCCAGTTGCCCTGCCAGGCGGCTTCCTCGATGGCGGTCTTGTCTCCCACCAGGTCTGCAAGCCGGTCCTCAATGGAGTCTGCTCGAGAGCGATGGGTTTGGATGTAGTCTTCTACGGTCATCACGTCTCGGGGGTAGGCTGACCTGTTTGAGAGCTTTGCTGGTGGTGTCAATTGACGGGGGATGGAGCGGAGGGCTACGTGGAATGGATCCTGGTCATGTTTTGGTTCCCAGTGCCATTCTCCAATGCTCTTGGTGAGGGCCTTGTAGTGGATCCTGTTATAATCACCCTTGTCAGCCACAACTACTCCGATAGTGGTGCGGGCTATGATGAGTGTTCCTACTTTGTATGGTTCTCTTGCCATGTCTTCTCCTGGCTCCGGGAGAGGGATTTGAACCCCCGACGAGCCGGTTAACAGCCGGCTGCTCTACCGCTGAGCTATCCCGGAATGGTGTGCCCGGAAGGAGTTGAACCTTCAGCCTACCGGGTAAGAGCCGGTTGCTCTGCCAATTGAGCTACGAGCACAAGTGTGGCTTGTTTTAATCTGCTTTACTTGTGGTGGGACGGGAAGGAATCGAACCCTCGCGCTTCGGGGTAAAAGCCCGCTGCTCTACCTGGCTGAGCTACCGACCCAATTTCGTGGGTAGGGTGGCAGCTGTTTATATCTTGATGTAGTTGTCATGGTGTACATGTTACTGGATGTTTCCTTGATGTCAAGATTTATCATCTTTCTCATCTTCTGGGTAGGGCGTGCGGGTGTGGAACTGAGAAGATAGTTCACGAGTGAGTACCTTCTTGATCCTTTTCAGCACACCGAACTTGAACGCAATGTCTTCGAGCTGGTCGTCGGCTTCTAGTTCCCGGAAGACCGTCTCTACGAGCTCACCAATGTCTTCGGGCAGCTTGTTCTGTTGAGCCAGGCTACGGGAGCGTGCCTCCAGGTGGTCACACACCATGAGCAGGGCTGCCTCTTGTGAGGCTGGTCGACTGCACTTGTAGCGCCATTTCTCTGGGTCCGTGTCTCCTGCCTTAGCCATGGCCGGGCGGAGGACGCAGTTTCCGTGATGTTGGGTACACCAGCGCACAACCTCTGCATCGATGTTCGGATCATTAACGAGGATCTGGGCTGTGTCCCCTACGTGTGCCGTAATGTAACGTAGCATCTCGGGGGCTTCGAGTTTGTCGTGTGGGTTTCCTTCTCCTGGTTCCTGATTCTCTGTGAAGTATCGGGGGTTGGTTGTCTTCCCAATATCGTGGTAGAAGCCTGCGATCCTCATGCGTGTTTCATCGAGCTTGGCCTCTGCGGCCACTGCTTCCATGAGGTCTGCGACATTCTTCGAGTGGTTGTATGTACCTGGCGCACGAGATTGGAGCAACACCATCAGATGATAGCTCTTGTCTAGCACATCCGTTTCTTTCTTACTCATCTTTTTCTCCAGGTTGGAGCGGGAGACGGGCATCGAACCCGCAACATTCAGCTTGGAAGGCTGACACTCTACCAATTGAGTTACTCCCGCACGCGGGCGCTAGACCAGGCTCAGCTACGGCACACGTCAGTTACTCCGGGTCTGTCCTTCCACCTTGTACATCTTGCCGGCCCAGTGGGGTGTCAGTCGTTTCACTTCAGTGGGGTTACGCGTTGAGGCGCACCGGTTGGATTCGAACCAACGTTCCCCGCTCGTGACGGCCACTACCTCCCGGTCTTGGTCGCCTGTGGATTATCCCCCATGGAGAGAGGGGAATCAAGTTGCTCTTCCTTGAGGTCTGTCTGGTCCACTACGAGCTGTCTCTCGTTCGAGAAGAGAGGAGCCGGGCAGACGCGCCATCTACTTCTGGCTTTGGGTTCCCAGTTTCCTGCTTCGAACTTCTTGACGGCATCGGGGTCGTGTGGCCAGTAGTACTCCTTGTAGATCCATCTACCTCGCTGCAGGTCAGGAGAGAGGGCATCCCAGTCCAGCCCCTTCTCCAGAAGTTTTGTCTTGATGCCCCCACAGTTGACACGGTGGAGCTCACGTTGACTGAAGTTGGCCTGTCCCATTCCCTGGATACTGTTCCTGATTGCATCCTGTTGTCTCCACACCAGGTAGTTCAGTACCTCTGATGTTTCTTGGATGTTGAAGGCACGGCTGTCGAAGAGAGCACCCATGGAAGGAATGTGGAGGCCTTCTCTCATTGCTCCCACCATGAATCCGTATGTCGCTGCCGCCGCACTGACAGACACCAACTTCTGTTGACTGTAGTCGAAGGGAGCCTGTGTGGCGTGGCTCTGGTAGTCGAGCAGGAGCACGCTGATCTCATCGGACTGGATGTAGGCAGCCTGTGACCCCTGAAAGGTAGTCAGGATCTTGAAGGCAGCCTCGTTCATGGCCTCGTTGAAGCGAGGGTCGAATGGCTTGTCCATCTTCCGGGTGAGGGTGTGGAAGGCCTTCCCGTCTACTCTGATGATGACAGGTGTGCGTCGCATGAGAAGGGTCTTGCTGACCGCCTCATATCTCTTCATCCTGTCGCCGAGCTTACTCTTGTCCATGATCAATTCTGTATTGATATCGCCGTTGATAATCAATGATATATAAGTGGGGCATGATGGATTCGAACCACGCAGCCGTCAGGCATCTGGTTTACAGCCAGACGAGAAGTCCCGAGCTCCTCTAGTCACACCCCTCATGTTTTGCTGTTCTTCGCACGAGACGATCCTCTACTTTCATGTCGGATCCTTGATGGCGAGGTAGGGTTTGAACCTACGACCTCGTGGTCCAGAGCCACGCGCTCTCCCTGTTGAGCTACTCGCCAGAGTTGTTATTGGGAAAGGTCTTGTCTCAGCTGCGTTAGTGTCTCACCCAACCAGTTCTTGCCGCGCCACCTTGCCTTATTGGATGCATCCCGATGGGTAGCAGCCAACCCAATGCCCCAGACACGGTCATAGGGAGAGGCCTCTGCCAACTCTCCAGTCGTTGCCAGCAGGAGGGCAAGGAAGTCGGGGTTCTGGGAGAACTTGAAGTAGTTCCCTCGGTACACAATCTGCTTGCAGGCTGCATTCCATTTGCCCTTGCTGAACCCACTCACTCGCCGGCCCAGTCTCTTCTGCTCACGAGGACTGGAGCTCTTCATGATGGCCTTCTCCATGGCCTCATCTCCGAAGAGTCGAGCCTTCTCTGCCATCATGTACTGCTCCGTACAGTTGTACTTCCTTCCGTTGTCGTCACGGAATGAGAGTGGATACCATTGGGACAGGTAGCCGCGCGGGTTTGATGCACCAAAGAAGAACGTGAACTTACTCATCGAGTATCTCCAGTCTGTAGGATGATCCTGTTTCTGTCTTGAAGGAGAGATGCTTCTCGTTTCCTGTCTGCACCACACTTGTCACCCAGCTGGTCTCCACCACTCGAGCAATACCAGGCGTGAGGGACTGACCCACCATACCGAAGGGCTCCCCTACCTTGGGTAGCTTTTGAGCATCCCCTTTTATCACACGTGTACGGGTGGTTAGTTTCTCGTTCTCGCTTGTCAGTTTTACATTCATGTCTTCCTCCTGGGGTGAGCGGTGGGAATCGAACCCACGTAACTGGAGCCACAATCCAGCGCCTTGGCCACATTGGCAACGCCCACCATGCTCAGGGATACACCAACATTGCTTCTTCCCCGCACTCGAGATAGATACACTCTTCTCCGATGTCTTCACAGATCGTTGCTAAGAACGCCTGTAGGTGAGGCACGAGGGTCTTCGCGTCGTCTTCCTTGAAGGCCACCCTGAACTCACGTAGCTCGTCATACTCGGTGGCCTCCGACTCGAAGAAGCCAAAGATGTTACCTGACGAACAGGTGTATCCCTTGAAGTGTTCGAGGAGAAACTCGTGGACTAGCCTTGCGACTGACCACCCTTTCTTCGAGTACTTCCTGTTGTACACCTTGACCGAGGGGATAAGAAATCGCGCCGGCCTTCCTATGCTCTCTACTCTCATGTCTTCCTCCGGTCGGGATGGCAGGATTCGAACCTGCGGCCTCGTTGTTAACTAATAACCCGGGGCGTGTCGTACAATGTAGATTGTTAATGCCGGAAGCCCCAATTTGATTTCGTATTCTTGGCCAGGTGGTCTTCTGCGATCTAATGAGACTCCTAGCGGGCAATGACATAGGCAGTCTCTCACCCAGCCAAGAGACCAAAGACCAATATTCCATGTGTATGCGCCTTTCATAGAGCCTCCTAGTCGCCGGTGTCCGATTTGAACGGCAATTGTTGCTCCCAAAGCAACCGTGTTCCCGGGTTACACTACACCGGCGTGGATCTTCTTATGGCAGTTTGAGCAGACAAGCTGACACTTCTGGATCTCTTTGAGCATGTGTGTCTTGCTAGCTCGTGCTGCCAGGTCACTCACATTGGACTTCTTGTCTCCTGCCGTGTGGTGAAACTCGAGGCAGCAGGGTTCATGTTCGTCACAGAGTGAGCAGCCATGTCCTCTCTTGTAGTTATCAAGCCACTCTCGATTCCTTCGATGGAGCTTCTTTTTGGTCTCTCGATAACAGGTCTTACACTTGTGTCGACGATAGATTTTTTCTGGCGTTGTCTTTGCGACACCGAAGTCTTCCTCGTCGTACCAGTTCCTACAGTAGCGGCATTGTTTGAGCATACCGCTATGATATCACTTTTGGGACGCAGCGCAAGCTCCCAAAGCAGGCGCGCTGCCAGACTGCGCTACATCCCGGTTGCTGGGGCCCGAATTGAACGGGCGAAGGTCGTTTATCGCAAGTATTGGCTAACGGCTCCTTGGCGCACCGTCCTCCTCTTGCGAGTCGTGCCAAGGGATTAGGAGTCCCTCTAGCATCCAACTGCTAGCCCAGCTGTGGTAGCGGTGGGGAGAATTGAACTCCCGAATACCGGCTTATGAGGCCGGGGCCTTGCCACTTGGCTACACCGCAATATGAATGTGTTGTTAGTAGTTCAGAAGGGAAGACTTCTGATGGGGCGGGCGTGGATACAGGGGGTGCATCCCACCAAAGATAGGTCGGCGAGAAGGTTGGGTACCTTCGAGAATCGCCTGGACTCCTGTTCTTTTTGTGGTCAGCATTGTTTCCTCCTGCGGAGCCGGGAAGATTTGAACTTCCGACACCCTGATTTTCAGTCAGGTGCTCTACCGGACTGAGCTACGACTCCAGAAGTCGAATGTTCTACTTGTATCAGAGTTGTGTTGGTGAGTCAAGTGAAAAAGAATGACAGAACCCCGCCGAACTGCCAATGCCGATTGCCTCATTGCCGCGCCTGATATCAGGGGGCTTAGTGTATCAAGACTCCGAGAGAGTCCCACCCTCTCGTGCCCCAACCGGCTCCCCGCTGGGAGGACCTACTTGCGTTTGCTGCCGCCAGCCTGGGTCTCGATGACGTTCTTCACGGCCGCTGCTTCTGCCGCTGCTGCGCTGTTCACCATCTGGGCTGTTGCC
>CEPX01176683.1_pt1 | contig 13498 bp, 17 predicted proteins | sample 361361 | NCBI WGS metagenome assembly CEPX01 (sample SAMEA2619974, study PRJEB7988) | marine metagenome | biome: marine biome (ENVO:00000447); feature: mesopelagic zone (ENVO:00000213) & marine oxygen minimum zone (ENVO:01000065); material: "saline water (ENVO:00002010), including plankton... | reverse complement strand
CCCGGTCGAGCTGCTCACCGTTGCGAAGGCACTGGCGCAAGTATTCCCGGTCGGCAGCCATACGGTGGAAGGCTTCAAACCAAATCTTGTCATTGGGTAAATCCTTGATGGTGTATTGGCGATCCTCAATCCGCACACGAACCCCACAGAGCTTTGCGACGCCAGCAAATTCCTTGCCCGATATTTCGCCGCCCTTTCGCATATGCTGGTGGAGGCGGATGGCCTCAATATCGCTGGGGTCAATTGATGGCCTTCCCTTGAGCGTATATATAACGCCTTGGTGGCGCGCAACCTCAGCCCACTTTCTCAGGCTGTAACTATTGCGCGCAAGCAAGAGCCATGAGCCTTCCCTCAGGTCGATACCTTCTGGCCGGTATATCCAACGCACCTTGCCCTCGCGGCCGGAATGCTGGAAGTCTTTTCCAATTCGTTTGACGATGTGGCGGGCAACGTTGATCGACGTATCAAAAACCTCGTCAGTCAGGCGGTGGCTCACGTGGAGGATTTCACGCTCACCCTCAAGGCCGATGAAGCGGTCAACATCAGCACCGCTCCAGCGATAGATTGCTTGGTCATCGTCGCCCGCTACAACAACTCGATTTTTGAAAGCGCACTCGACCATCTTCCATTGGAGTGGCGTTAGGTCTTGGGCCTCATCCACAAAGGCAACGTCAACGTCAATTTCGATTTGATCTTGGATAAACTCCTCAACCATATCCGTAAAATCCACCATGCCGAAATCATCTTTGTATTCCTTTATTCCATCTCTCATTCTCATGAGGCTTCGCCGGATGGCCTCTGAGGAATGCTCCTTGAGAGCTACACCAAGGGGAATCATTTTGGCCCGCGCATATTCGCAGATCGCCAAACAGCGGTCGGCCTCTGGCCCACCCAAGGCTGGCCCGGCAGAAGCGTCAAAATATCCAGACCACTTTAGCCCAAGGCTGTCGGCAATCTCTTTGTAGTTGGAATTTGTCAAGACGGAATCAGGTCCAGCATCCATATGCTTGTAGGCCATGGAGTGGAGTGTACGGAAATGCGGAAACGCTTCCTCAGGCAAACCGAATTTATCCATGGCCCGTTGCCTTGCCCCATACGCCGCTTGCCGGGTGAAGGACACAAAGGCAATTCGATCTGGCGTCAGCCCCTCAGACAATTCAGTTTCGATCATCCGAAGGAGCGTTTCAGTTTTGCCAGTGCCAGGACCGCCGATAATTATTTTCACCCAGCTGCCTCTCTGACTTTATGCAGAGACCACCTGCCAAAATTTGGTATCCTCAAAAGTTCAGCATCAGTTTTCTCAATGGTCTCTTCAATATCAACCATGCCTTCATTCTTGAGACAGGACTTTATCCGAATGTGCAAATCTGTATCTTCAATCTTCATTTGATATGCTCTGCTGTATATCGCCCGGTTGCCTTGAGCTTGGCGATAGTCTCTCGCGCCTTGTCATCGTCCATATGCTCATCAATGATTGGAAGCACAGCGTCGATCTTTGGCTTCATCTTATAGATCACCGGGCTGGACTCACGGACCAGCAAGACGGAGCCGTTGGACATGATATGTTTCAAAATGGTTCCTCCATGGCTGCTTCCGATCCATCCTCTGCTTCTTGGAAGGCGGGCACCGACCAGCACTTGACATTCTTGCCCTTGACGTTGATCTGATGGTGCTTGGCATCTTGGCCTTTGAGAATGTTCCAGAGCTTGCGGCCATCATACCCATACACCCGTTGGGTTTCGAGATAGCGTTTGAAGTCGGCGGTGCGGAAGTAAACCCGGCCACCATCTATCCACGGCGCAGCCCTCAGCAAGCCCTCGCGGTCATCGGACAGGGCGCGGTCGGTGCAGAAGTCTTCAAGGTGAAACATTATCAACCCAGCAGGGCTGGCGTCATATGGTGCTTCAATTTCCTCTGCATTTTCAACCTTGGGCTTCATGAGCAAATTGTAATCCTTTTTTGAAAGCTCATTTGGCCACTTGGTGATCTTCTCAACGCACAGCGTTCGGAACCGATGCTGGTTCATCAAGGTCTCCGAAGTTGTCTCCAATCGGAAGCCGTCAACGTCGATGATCCAAGTGGCTGGTTCTGTATTTAATTTTTGTACAGAGCCAATAGCAATGCCAGGATCACCAGGATCAGAACCAACGCCATATTTACGTTGTATGCAAATCTGCCGGTTGCAGACTCCCACCACCGGATCCTCTTTGCAGAGGTACATGTATTCCTTTTTCTTGAGGCTCTTGCCGATCTTGGAGACTTCATTGTGTCCGAGTTGGGGTGTAAAATAGAGTGTATTAAATTCGTCCAATCTTTCATCTATCTCATCCTCACCCCAACGCTTGCGGGCATAAACGCCAAAGCAGAATAGAGCCTTGTTGCGTGAGCCCTCAGGCAAACCTTGCATCGCCAAAGTCTGTAGGCACGGCGGCGCATCGGTCAAATTCTCGTCAGAATTTTCTAATTCAATTGCGGTCAATTCGGCGGGTGTGACTGCACGCTCATCAGCCAAGGCCAAAAACTTTTCAGCATTTATGAACTTGCCCTTGAGCATGGCCCTTCGCTGGTCGCCTTTATAGTAGGGCATGTTTAGCCAGTTGCCGAAGTCGCGATCATTCGCAAGCATAACCTGCTTGGGAAAGACTTCAACGCCGCCATAACCTAATGCGACCGCCCATTCCATGAGCTTCCCGCGGACAAGCTCAGCAGACGTTGGCTCCGTACAGAATAAGAATAGGTGAGCGCCATCAGACTTTGTGGCACAAATGACCAATGGTAAATCAAGCCGCTTGATTTCTTTCTCAATGGCCTTGTGATCGACCGGGTAAACGTCAACATCAATGGTGCCCCAGCTACAAACGGCATCATCGGTCAGCGGGAATACCCCAAAGCTAATCTCTCCTGCGAGATGCTTCTCCCAGAGGTCAACGGTGTATGGCTCTTTTTTAATATGGCTATTCGCGGCAACTTTGCCACGTTCATTTCTCCGACCCATGTCGGTGCTGCCATATGCGCGGGTCAGCCCCGGGAACCGCGCAAAAAATCTTTCTGCGGACAAGGCCCATCTCCCCAAAAGGCCCGGTGCCGAAGCACCGGGCAATTTTCACTTAGTCAAATGCGTCTGCATCTTCATCAGTGGGGACAGGCTCGTCCGAAGGGTTGACCATCTTGGCGGCACCAGACTTCACCAAGTCGCGGAAATCGCCAGCCAAGTTGTACTGGTCGAGAGTGACAGGCTCCGGCTCACTGATCTTGTAGCCATACCAATCGCCCTTTTCATTGGACTCAAAAACGGTTGTGATGTTCCAGGAATGCGACCACATCGGCGCATTGACCTTTGACCCATCCGACTTCTCCAGCTTCAAGGAGCCAAGGCGGTTGTTCCAGTTCCGAGCTTTCTTGAGCTGGGTGGAAGCAAAGGCCATGACTGCCGGCAGCAACTCGCCATCTTCGCTGATGAGTTGGCCGAAGTAATAGATGGTGTCAACAAGGTCGTGGCCGTCCGGCGTTGTCATATAGACGCCGTCCTTGATGGCGTCCCTGACGACCTGGGAATCAAGTTCATGTGCGCCGACGAAACCGCCGCCGTCATCGACCGGGATCCACTCGACAATCTTGCGTTGGAATACACACGGGACAAAACGAATGCCAAGCTCCTGGCCTTCGTAAATTTCCTGTGTGCCGGAATTCAAGAACATGCTGGCGACGGCGCCATCAATATATTCCGCTTTCTTTTTCTTGACCTGCGGTGAGCCGTCTTGAAGGATGCGAACGAATGGGATTGCGAAATCATCGCTGCCCATCCCTTCCATTCCAGTTTCATCGCCCACTGCGTCAGCAAGATCAACTGCTGTGGATTGTTTTTTGGCAACTGCTCTTTTAGCCATGTCACTTCCTTTTGATTGTGGTTGAGTTATAGACATAGACGCCGAACAACTCCAGCGGGATTTCTTCACCCGCCTCAAGTTGCTCTTTGACAAATGCCTTGAGCGTGGTGGTATTGACGTCCACATCCTGCCGGGCTTCAAATCCAGAGTCAGTCAGAATGTTCAAGGCCCGAACTGCATCCTCATCTTCATCGCGGCCAAAGGTGGCTGAGACTAAATTCTTGACGAGTGATCCGTGGCCGTGTTCCCGAAGCCAAGCCACAACTTTGGGCTTGTTCTTTTTCGAGACTGATGCTGACATCTTTTCTCTGACATCAACTTCAAGCCCATCATCTGTGGTGAAATTTTTGACTCCAGCTTCCAACATCGCGGCTGGAATGTGCTGCTCTGAAAGTTCACGGAGCTTTGCGCCACGCGCTTTCAAGTCCTCACTAAGTGAAGCAATCTGATCTTCCAGAGCAACTTGCTCCTTGACGAGATTGCTAATCTTGGAGATTGAATCATCTGACGGAGCGTCAGGTGCGTCCTCTCCAATTGCGTCTGCTAACTCATTCATATTATCCCTTTCTGTGAACAACGAATTATAAAGCAAGCGTGGTGGAAAATCTATCCTCTTACATTGCCGGAGACTTCGATGTAGCGGCGTGTCTCTTTATCCCAGACCAAGACATTGAGTTGGCCCCGGTTCATCTCCGCCGCGACCGCCCCAGCAAATGCCATGGCAGCAGGAGACCCGACAGGCAGCAGGAAATCATCATCGTTGAAATCCTTCAAGCCTTGCCGGAGATTTTGAATGAGTGGTGCCGCCATCAATGGCAGCTTCCCATTGTTGATCAGAACAACAGGCTTACCATAAGCGGCGGCTGGCGTCAGGTCCATCATGCGCTCAAGCTCCCCCGTTTGTAGGTTCCGGCGAAGTGGCTCTTGAACAATGTACACTGTTTTATTCACGTCAGCATCCTCCTGAATTTTTCACCAACGACTTCCTCAGCCAGCTTGCGTTTTGTCCTGAGGACTTCGACAATATGTTCATCTATCGTATCTTCAGCAATCAAATCAACGTAGGTCACCGAATGTTTAAGGCCAGCCCGGTGGGCGCGGTCTTCAGATTGCATTCTGGCGCCAGCCTTGAAGCTGTTTGAATAATAGACGACGAGATTGGCAGCGTGTAAGGTCAAGCCGCGACCGGCCGCATCTGGCGACCCAACGAACACGGCAGCTTGTAAGCTCTTATCAATTGGCGTCTTGTCTGGCTCATAGCCTTGGAACCGCGCAATGGCATCTGCCCGATCCTTCTGTTTGACTTTGCCATCATATCGCACTGCCTCATAACCTTCCTCGCGCAAAGCCAACATGACATCGTCCACATCGTGGATGAAGCGGCACCAGACAATAGTCTTTTTGGAATTTGTGATCACCGCAATCAACTCTTTCAATCGCGGGTTGGTCGGAGTGATCTGCTTCTCACCATCGTCGGTGCCAATGTAGTTGGATGAGATTTGCTGAAGGCGCATGAGCCGGGTCATGGCCAATGCAGCAGTGATCCTTTCGCCGCTGTCAAGGTCGGCAATGAATTCGTCGCGCAAAGAGTTGTAGATTTTGCGTTGGTCTTTATTGAGTTCAAAATATCGCTTCTGATAAACCTTGGGCGGAAGGTCGAGACATTCATCCTTGGTGATGGCAAAACTGAAAGGTGCAATGGCGCGTTGAAGCTCATCAAGGTTGCGATACTCAACAAGCGTTTCATATTCTTTCCCAACCTGCCAATTCATCTGCTTTTCAAACTCACCATACTGGTGTTTGAAACTCCAGAATGAAGTGAAGCCGATAATCTCTGGATCAAGAAAGTTGAATGGCGCATATAGATCAAATGGGCCTTGGGTGATGGGAGTGCCGTCAAGGATGCGCCGGTACTTTGCCAGCCCTGCTAAACCTCGCGACTTGCCGACGCCGATCATGGCCTTTGTGCGCTTGGCTCCTGGCGTCTTTATAATAGTGCTCTCATCCACCACCGCTAAAACACGGCGACCTTTTAAGAAAGCCTCAATAACTTTCTTGCCACCCTTGGTCAAAACTGATTCGATGTTGATAGCGAAAACAACCAAGCCTTCCTCTGGCTTTTTACGCAGGAGCTTGGCCATGAATGTGTGGGTTAATGTTCTTTCAAAATCACCCGCCCGCCAGATGTGGGCTTCCCAGTCAACGTAGTCTGGCATATGGATTGGGATTTCATCAGTGACCCAATTGCGGTGAACCCCATTAGGAGCAAACACCATGAGGGTATCAATCATGCCCTTGCCATAGAGCCATGCGGCGGTGTCGATGATGACTTTGGTTTTGCCTGTACCCTGCTCCATCAGCAAGGCGAAATATTCCATATTACGCGACCGCTCAAAGGCAATCAACTGATGCGCAAATGGCTCAGTTCCAAACTTGTAGTCCACCGGTGTGATCATCCTTATCCCTTTATCAAGTCGCATAATTATATAGGCTTTCGATTTTGAAGGTTGATTTATTTTTGCCGCTCTATCACCGGGTGTTAAGCTGTTAAATCCTATCGGGTATGATACGGGTATATTGCAAACAGTTTATCTGCAAGGGTTGTACCCGTAGTACCCGTGAACCAATGTATTTAATAAATTTTGACATGTTGTTGAAATTCATTCGCTATAGGTTATTACGGGTATGGGGGTATGTTGAAATTGAGCTTGCACAGCCTGCATTTAGCTGCAGAGCGTGATCTCCCTGAGGTTCTGGGCGGTAGGTCATCGGCGCTTCAGCTCACGCTCTATCATCTCGATCTCAGCTTGGAGAACTTCGCGCTCCTGGATCAATCGAATGGGTGGCACCTGACCCGCCTTTTTGTACTTGGTAATTGCCAATTCAACCTCAAGCAATTCGCGTTTGCGGATCACCAGAACATAGCGCAGCGGGATACCCACCACTTGCTGCTGGCGCTCATCCAGAGCCGTCACCTCAGACTTGAAGGCTGGTCGGTCAATCTTGAAACCAATCTCATCTGCGAAGCCGTACACGCCGCCGACGCCAGCGATCACAGCAATGACTGTTCCAATTGTCACATGCCTTCCTTTCACCTTAGTCAGAATTGAGCTCATCACACTCAACTCCAAACCGGCTCACATCAATAAACCATCCGGCAAAACTGGCATCTTCATCACCAACTTTTTTGATGGTCTTGATCACATCGCTGCTTGGCCAAGGGAATGGCGGGCAGCTAATCTCCACCGCCGGAGTTCCGCAAGCGGTCACGCTCACGATTGCGAGCAACGGCAATAGCCGAATCAAAATTCCGAACCTCATCAGCTGCCCTCTTTCTTGCTTGTTTGAGCTTTTCAATATTGGCGACGGAAGCTTGTCGCCGTCCAATCTCACGTTGCTCACGGTCGTGGAATAGTCTCGCTGCCCAATTGGCCAGCGAGACTAAACCAGGAATGAGCTTCAGCCAGCCCATCAACTGTTGCCGTTGCGGAGAGCAGCAAGGCCAAGGCCAAGCAGCACTTCCATGTTTTCGCTGATCATGGCCATACCAGAGGCATCACCAGTGAACATGTTGATGGCTCCAACCAGCACCATCAAGAAAGCAATGATGTAGGTCTTTTTGCCTTTGAGTGCGTCCATCTTCTTTACTCCTTTATGCGGCTTGAAAATCTATGCCAAGGCCAGCCGCGCTCCCTCAGCAATTGTTGCTTCATCATATGGCTGTTCGCCATTCTCATGTTTGATGATCGCTGTCGCCATTGTCATTAGCGTTTCAGGATCTTCCAGATTAACAAACTGACCAGGGCGCACACCCAAAGCAAGACGGACGACACGCGCATAAGACGCACTGTCATTCTCAGACGGCGGTGCCCATCGGTCGATCACTTCTTTGACGGTGTCAATCTCTGAACCGTCCTCAGCTTTCCTCAAACGGTAATAGGTTAAAAGGATTTTGCACAGCGCCCGAATACCAAACACTGGACTGGTGAACGTAGTAAAGCGGCCTTCACTACCGTTGGGCCGGGTCTCTGGCCCATTCTCACCAACCCATGGATCCAACCCGAACTGGCGCTTGTTGTAGTCGATGTTGCCAGGATTATTGTTGCGGATGCCACGCGAACTCATATCAAGTCCCCAAGATAATAAGAATGGCGCCAATGGCAAGCGATCCAAGTCCACCAAGGAGTAAGAGAGCAAAGCCCCAAAGCCGATTGTACATGCCGCGAAAGCCATCACTGATTTTCGTAGTGACATTTTCAAAGCGCACCTCATCATGTCGAACATGTCTGCTCAAAGCATCCATCGCCTCTTTATGATTGTTCCCTGCCAATTCATATGCACGTTCAGCATCTTTGCTGGCGCCAGCCGCAAGCTCAATTGCTTTTGTGTCCAACATTTCCTGCTCCCTCGTCATATTTTAATCCCCGGAATTTTCAATTCTGATCTAACTCCAAAGGCCACTAGGCATAATTTCCCCTGTGGATTTTCAATCAACAATGACCAACTGCCATCTTTTGCATGATAGAGTTGTGTTTTTTTCCCAGTGGCTATTGTGCCGCTCCAAATTAACTGCTCACTATATTTCGCCCTCATCGCCTCGGCAGCATTATCCAAGCTGACGCAAAACGTCATAATTGTGATTGCTGCCAGAAGGATCATTTTGGATGCGCCACCTTCACCGCAGTAATATGATCCTTCCATTTGGTTGTACCGTTGATCTGATCCCAGTAGAGCATGTCGAGTTGGTCTTGAACAGAACCATAAGCTCTGGCGCGATGGTCTGCTACCGTAAGGTTATCGCTGTCATTAAAGTCCTCGATGAAGGCTGAATGTTCTGGATCATCAACATCAGCCATCATCTGATCGTAATGCCGATTACCAGGAGCGTTGGGGATGGGAATATTATTCTCGTCAGTAAAACCCATCACCCCGCCAGTATCATTCAAATGTTTGAGATATTTCATGGTTACAACTCCGAGTCAAAGTACACTTCGCCAACGTTGATGTTATCTTGTCGAATATCCACGCACTGGTCCACTGTCATCGGGGATGAGCCAATTGTAAATCGAAGAAGGGATGAAGTTGTGTCAACGTAGTAAGCATTGAAAGCCGTACAGGCAACATTTCCGCCAGCGTGATTGATGCTGTGGTCATTGATGTCAGCAACAGTAATGGTTGGAGCAGCCCTTTTCTCTGTAAACCATGCAACAAACTCTCCGAAGTTGGCCGCACCGGCATGGGCGATGCCCATCGTCCAGTATTGGTCGTTGATCCACTTCTCATAGTACCGGAGACATTTGGCGTGAGTGACGCTGATCGGCTCATGCTCAAATGGTGTGGCGGTTGCGCCAAGTTCGGCCTGATGAAGTGTGAAACCAATATAGTTATCCGTGGCATCAGCAAGATTATCAGAGTCATCTGTTTGAAAGAAATTAGTGCCAGATGTCCAAGCATTAGCAGGCGTTTTTGGGGTACTGCCTGAATACAGACCTACGCCAATCCAGAGGCTATCCGAGTTCATCGCACGATCAAACGCAGCGCTTACATTAGCGGCAATGTTTATTGTTACCCTCTCCCATGTATCTGCCGCAGCAATTGTAACTTCACCCATATAATAATGAGCGCTGCCGGCGGTAACCTGTGTGCGGATAGGTAATGTGATCGTCGCCGGGAAAGATATTGAACTCGCTCCATCGGCATGAAAAACCATATCAATGCCAACAGACACAGCAGCCAAACTACCATCAGCAGCGATAAATTTCTGCATATTGGCAGTTTCTATCTTTTGGTAGATTGCTTGTGCCTCGGTTGCTCCCGGCGAGTCGTCAGAAGTTGTATTAAGCACCTTCAGCCAATTACTTTCACCATTTACACCGCCACCCGTTTCTTGGCTAGTTGTCCATCTAGCAGAGGCCGACCCTGCAACTTTGAAGTGATAGCGGTCGCAAGCTGTATATGCGTTAGACGCTCCCTGCCCCGTTTGATTACCGCGTTGGGCAACTTGCATCCCGCCGTTAATAATCAAGTTCTTGGCGTAGTAACCTTCAATACCAGCAACAGTAAATTTATTATTGGTAGAATCAAATTCACCGATCTTGATTTGGTCAGCACCATCGTAAAGCTGCCACGTCCAAACGGTAGCTGACGGGTTGTCATCTTCCAACCACAATACGCCAGCAGCTAATTCAACCGGGGCGGATGGCCCTTTGTGTTGAGTGCGAACAATATCAATATTCGCATCCATCGTATTCATATTGGAAGCAGTTAGGATATCCCCAACGTTGAATGATTGTGCAACGAATGCCATTTCAGTTTCTCCGTTCGATCACTCTTTCAGCCGCATTGAAAGTCCACATGCCATCTTCCGGATCATGGCCACGGCATCGAATGATATGTTCAGCCGCAGCTTTGTGCCGAGCTTCCGCATTCTTAATTGCTGCATCTGCTTGACTGGCAGCATTGAAGAAAGCAATGGTTTCGCGGCCAACTTTGGCAAACATCTTTTCAGCAAAGAGTTGCGGTGCTTCAAGATCAGCTATTTCCTGATCATCCAAGCTCAAGATTTCATCCGCGGGTTTCAGGTTTTTGATTGTAGCGCTCATCTCAGAATCCTAACTTTCTCTCATCTAGTTTGCCATAATCGGCGTGGTCCAGGATCAACACGTCCTGGTCGCGAATTATCTCAACGAGAATTTGCGTGTCGTGTTGCGTTCCACCTTTATCAAATCGAACGGTGTGCTTGATGCGCTCAATATTAAACTCATCCGCAATACCAAGGTGGGTATCGGTCAGGTGGAGCTTGACCCCCATATCCATTCCAAGCTGATCCGGGAATTGGTTTCGGAAGGTCGCGTTCATTTCCGGCACAGGATTTTTCTGCCGGTCCTTTAGGAAATTGGCATAGTCCTCAACAAAGAATTGGTCGCTGATCAATTGGTTGTCTAGCCTGAAGCCTCGCACCCCGTAAACAACCTGAGAGGATGATGCATCTTCAGCGGTATAAGAGACATCGGGTTTGCGCTGGATCGACTGTCCGCGTATTTGAAACTTGGTAAGCCACACATCAGAGCCGGTTCCGTTGAAGATTGAACACACCGCACTCTCGCCAAAGAATGTCGGATTGAGGCTAGTGGTCGCGGTGTGTTCTGTTCCGGTGCCATCGCTATTCGCAAAGGTCTGATAGTCGGTTGAGTTGACCGGGGTGACTTGGTTATCCGCCGGGGCAAATTCACGCGTGTCTGGATCAAGGTACTGCAAAAAGAAACCAATGCTTCCAGATGCAGGAATCATCATTGGATTATCAATCCAAGCAATCGTTGTTACATCAGTATCGCGAACACGCGGCGTTCCTTTCACGGAAACCTTATTCAGTACATCCTTGTCACTGAGCTGATAGTCCAATGCAAAAAATTCATCAAAGCTCGATACCACCGACCCTTCCTGATCCCAATAGCGGGAATGAAAGTGGAACATTCCGCCACCGTCAACATAGGCCCGATAGAAACCGGAGTTGACCAAATCTTGAATAACATTTTTGGCCCGCCGATCTTCAAACCAAGCAAAGGGCAAAATGTCATTACTGAGATCGTGGACGTGATGAGAGGCAACGCCAGCCGCATCAAGCACTGCAACAGTCACAGTTGTGATATCTGTATTGACAAAAACGCTGGTTGTGATTGTTTGATCATTCAGCGTTTTCATTTCATCGCGGCAGTCAATATTGACCATCCGCTTTTTCTTCATCGACGGATCAGCCTTGATGTTGTCAATCTTTCCAGCAAACAATGCATACGTCGATCCAGAATGGGTGGCTTCAATTCGGACTTGTTTGCCAGGGATCAAAAAACCATCCAGCGCCGAAGCAGTATTTGATGGGCTGTAGGCTCCACCAAAATTATCAACGGTGATCTTTGCTGCGCCCGTTTTGAATTTATCAAATAGGCCCGCCGCCTGATTTGTAATCTGAAGGGCGCGCACGTCCTCACCCAGCTCCGTGAATGAGCCACTTTGCCATTCGACCAGAACATTGTAGGACGGAGTAGCCATTATGCGATGCCTCGCACTTGTAGATTGTCAATACGCTCAACAACTCGCCGCGCAAAGTCATCAGCAGTGATGTCATCAAACACTGCATCACCTTCAATATTGACATTGATACCTCGGCCACCTCGGCCACCCGAACCCATCGGTCGGCCGCTAACGTGCTCTGGTCCATTCTCAGCAACACTGAGCAACGTCGGTCGGGTAAAAACTCGATCACCGCCTGTTGCCATTGAAGCAAAAGCAGCATCGCTGTCTGAAATAAGTTTCAAAGCGGCGGAACCAAGATTGCCTGTCAGATTTGGAATGCGTCCTCTGCCATTACCACTAGCTACTGGCAAGGCATCGAAGCCAGTTGCCCCAGGATCAAGAGCTGCGGTCGCAAGATTATCTGCCATCACTTCAACAGGGCTGCGAGTATCGTGCGCAATCATTCCGCCAAACAATCCCACAATCCCAGCGAGGCTTCCTGAAACAATACCTGCCGCCATTTTGGCAATTTGACCAAGACTCATTGTGGCATTTGGATCAGGAAATATTGCACGCGCTAAATCAGCAAACCATCCTTGATTGGTATAGGGTTTTCCGAAGGGAGAATATGACATGCTCTCCCCACCAAATTGGAAGCCACCAGATAGGTTCCCCGTGCCTTGGCCAAAAACACTGCCAGCAGATTGCCAGCCGCCAGGAGTAAAGCCGCCAGTGGAACTGCTGCCGCCTCCGCCGCCATCAGCAAAGCCAGGGACGCGACCTTGGTTAAGAACATTCAAACGCTCTGAACCAAGTTTGCCAGCGGCATCAGCGTTGATCACATATTCACCATTGCTGAGGAATGCTAGAATGCTGTCATCCTTTGGCCCGCCAGGACCAGCGACTTCCCCACCACCAGCAAAACCAAATAAGCGCCTGACCCCTCCGATGATGCTACCGAAGAATGATCCTCCTCCACTGCCACCAAATGATGGGAACTGTCCAGCAATGCCGGCAATCAAGTCCTTGGCAGCAAGCCGTGCCAATTCGACGCGCACAATATCAACAAAATCTTTGAAGCTCAATTTTCCTGTGAGGAAGAATTGTGTCAACGCATCTTCCAGACCACCAAGGACCCGGCCCATCGCAGCTTCGGTATTGGCTGCAATATCAGCATTGGCGGCGATGTATCCCCGAATGCCTTCCGTCGCGCCACGAATGCCATCATCGAAGCGACGCTCCATGCGATCCCAAGTGTTTTCCGTCGTCAAACCAACGCCACGGAAAGCATCCTTCATGTCTTCCGTCAGCACGATAACTTTTGGTTTGACCTCCTGAACCTTGAACCCCAAAATGTCAATGCTACCAGACATATCATCAGTGGCAATTTTGACATTCTTCATTGCGTCAGGAACTAGAAGCAATTCATCTAGGAAACGAATCGTATGATCTTTAGCATCACGCAATGAATCAATTGTCTCATTCATTATGCGATCAGCGGCGGCCATTGCGTTTTCAGTTGATTGTCCTGCTGCTGCTGAGCTGTCTTGCCATGTTTGAAATAACTCTTGAACTGTATTTTCTAGACCAGCCACAGTGTT
>CEPX01191970.1_pt1 | contig 13500 bp, 13 predicted proteins | sample 361361 | NCBI WGS metagenome assembly CEPX01 (sample SAMEA2619974, study PRJEB7988) | marine metagenome | biome: marine biome (ENVO:00000447); feature: mesopelagic zone (ENVO:00000213) & marine oxygen minimum zone (ENVO:01000065); material: "saline water (ENVO:00002010), including plankton... | reverse complement strand
AAGTTAAAGAAGAAATAGCATTTAACATAAATAAATTTAAATTATCCAAAATTAAAGACTATAAACTTCCAACTGCATTTTATGGAAAAAGATATATTTTCGAAGGTTTATTTGATCAAGAAATTTCTAGTATAATTTTAAAAGAAGGTGCTGGATTTGCTTTTTTTAATATCTCAGAAATAAATTCTATAAAAGTAGACCCCCTATGTTTAGAAGTATTAAAAGAGTATTTTCAAGAACAACAATCCTTAATAACTAAAAAAAGGAATTAATTAAAAATGGCAAGAGATGATTGGCAAATAAAAGCGAGAGAATGGGAAGATAAAAGTAAATATAATTCTTTTAACTCTTTTAAAGGATTAACTTGGTTACATTCAAATTATATTCCAATTGCTAAGTGGTTAAAAGGTGAAGGTGAATTGCCTCCGCCTATTGAACTTTCTTTAGATCCTGGCCACTTATGTAATTTTGGATGTGGTCATTGCAATGCTCAAAGATATTTAAAGATTAATGTAAAAGAAATCAAAAAAGATATGAAGCTTATGCCAAAAAAACATTTAGAAAATTTAATTGATTTTACTAGTGATTGGGGTGTGAGAGGAGTATGTATTGGTGGTGGTGGAGAACCTTTAATGAATAAAAATGTTTGGAAACTCCCTTCATACATATCTAATAAAGGTATGCAATCTTCATTTGCTACACATGGAGGATTAATTGATGAACTAATTGCTGAAGAGATGATGTATTGTCGTTGGGTGGGTGTTTCTGTTGATTCAGGAACAAAAGAAACCTTCGAGAGGGTGCATAAATCTAATGACTTTGAAAAAGTCATTAATAATTTAAAACTTTTAGTTTCAAAAAAGGAAAAAACAAAATCTAATATAGATATAGCATATAAATTTCTAATTAGACCAGATAATTGGGGAGATTTATATTCAGCTGCAAGACTTGCAAAAGATATTGGAGCAAGAGATTTTCATGCTAGGCCTGTTGACTTAGAAAGAAAAGATTTTAAACAAGCAATGAAAGTTAATTATAAAATTGAAGAAATTCATGAACAATTTCATAAGTGTCATGAATTAGAAAAAGGGGATGATTTTAGAGTTTTTACTATTATGCATAAATATAATACTGAATTTAAAGTACACCATACATTCAAGAATTGTGTATCTTCCTCTTTAATGCTTCAAGCATGTGCTGATGGAAATGCATATGTTTGTGCTGATCATAGAATAGAAGAGAGATTTAGACTAACAAGTCATTATCCAAATCCAGAAAATATAAGAAAATATTGGGGAAGCGATAATCATAGAAAATTGTTACAATCAATAAATGTTGATCAAGAATGTGCTAGATGTACTTATGGAGAATTTGCAAGACAAATTGAAGAAATGGCAATAGGTAAAAATGGAAAAGATCCTATGTGTTTAGATTTTCCTTAAACTTTACTATAATAATCTTAAAAAAATAATAGGAGGAGTACATAAATCTTTAAAAAGAAAAATGATAAAGATTTGAAATGGAAAAAGAACAAATAATCAAATTACAAAGAAAAGCAAATGATCTTCGTAAAGATACCTTAAATATGTGTATAGAAGCTGGAACAGGACATGTTACTTCTTCTTTTTCATGTGCAGAAATACTTACTACCCTTTATTCTGGAAATATTCTAAATTATAAATATAATAATCCAGAATGGGATGAAAGAGATAGATTTATCTTAAGCAAGGGGCAAGCAAGTCCAATATTATATGTTGCTTTAACTAATGCAGGTTTTTTCTCAAAAGATTGGTTAAAAACTTTTTGTAAAAAAGATGCTAAATTTGGAGTACATTTACAAAATACGGTGCCAGGAGTTGAATATTCTACTGGTTCACTCGGTCACGGATTAGGTCTTGGAACAGGAGTTGCATTAAGAGCAAAAATAGATAAAAAAAATTACCATACATTTGTTCTTTTAGGAGATGCCGAACTTCATGAAGGTTCTAATTGGGAATCTGCAATGTTTGCGAGTAGTCATAATTTAAATAATTTAACTGCAATAGTTGATAGAAATGGGTATGGTGTACTTGGAGCAACAGAGAATATAGTTAAATTGAATCCTCTAGAGAAAAAATTTAAATCTTTTGGATGGGATGTAAAAACAATAGATGGTCATTCAGTTAAAGAAATTTATGAAGCAACTAATAATTTTAGAGGTTATAAGGAAGATAAACCTCTAATGATTATTGCTGAAACTGTTAAAGGAAAAGGAATTAAATCTTGGGAAAATAAAGCCTTAGTTCATGGTATGGCCCCTAAAGGAAAAGATATAAAAAAATTAGAAGAAGAATTAGAAGTATATTCTTCAAGAGGAGAATATGAATAATAAATCAATGAGAGATACCTTTTGGGATAGAATTTATGGACTTGCAAAAAGAGATAAAAATCTAGTATTAATTGATGCTGACATGGGAGCTCCATCTCTTGACAAATTCAGAATAGATTTTAATGGAAGACAATACTTTAGTACAGGTATTGCAGAGCAAAGTATGATTGCTCTAGCAAGTGGTCTTGCAAAAGAAGGGAAAAAAGTTTTTACTTATGCTATTGCTCCATTTATTACTTCTAGATGTCATGAATTTACAAAATTAAATTGTGGTCTTATGAAAATTCCAATAAATCTTGTTGGTGTAGGGCCTGGTTTTAGTTATGATGATTCTGGACCAACACACCATTTAACAGAAGATATCTCAATAATGAGGGCAATACCTAATTTAGAAATATATTGTCCATCAGATAACCCTGCTGCAGAAGCACTAGCGGAAAAAATGTATTATTCTAAAAATCCTACTTATATAAGATTAGATAGAGAAATTCTTCCAGATTTATCTGGTAGGGATGAATCACTTGTAAGGGGATTTAGAGAATTTGGAAAAGGAGATTTAGCTATTGTTTCTACAGGAAATATGGTCCATACAGCTTTAGAAGCCAAAACTCATTATTCTGGTAAGGGTATCCAAATTGGAGTTATAGATTTACATCAATTAAAACCACTGAGTAAAGAATTTAAAAAAAATATATCTCAATACAAGAATTTAGTTTCTTTAGAAGAACATATACTTGATGGTGGATTAGGAAGCATAATTGCAGAGACTATTGTTGATAATGATTTACCAGTTAAATTAAAAAAGAGAATTGGCTTATCTGATTATATTTATGCATATGGTGGACGTGAAAATATACAAAAATCATGCGGGATAGATACAAGTTCTGTTATTAATAAAATAGATGAGTTTATTAATTAAAAAAATTTAATGCTTCCCAACTACCTTTATCAAAAAATCTTTCTGATAGATATCTAAAAACAAATTTTTTTCCTGGATATGATAAGAATAATAACTTAAATACATATGGATCAAATATTTTTTTCTTATGAACAAGAGAAAATAATTTATCAAAAAAAGGGGTATTAAAAACATTTTTCATATCTTTATAAGGGATTTCTCCTACGCCTTTTATTTTAACTAATGGGATTGATATAAATACTGTATTTTTATCATTTAATAAATTATAAACTCCTCCATAAAATAATTTTTGAAAAGATTTTAAATTATTTAAAAAATAATTTTTCCTTACCATTAATTGATTTATATTCAGTATTTTGTAAAAATCGTCCTTTTTCAAAGTATTAAATGATTTTTTAGATAAATTTAATAAATAATCTCCTAAATACTCTGAATAGATAAGATAATTACAACAACTTATATTTTTCTTAGAAATCATTAAAGAATAAGATTGAAAATAATCTTTATAAGGAGATTTCTTATTAAATGATTTAGAGAAATTTACATAATCTATTTTTTTTAATTTTTCTTTTAATTTATTAATAGGTAAATTTATTTCTTTTTCAGAAAGAGTAATTATTTTTTTATTGACTTCTGGAAGATTATAATGTTTAGTCTTTTCTTTTTCTATTTTATTAAAATATTTTATAAATAGTTTCTCCCAAGAATGATTTTCCAAAACATAATTATAACCTTCTTTTGCAAGATTTTTTCTTTCTTTTTCATATTCAAGATAATATTTAATTTTTTTAAAAAGCTCTTCTTTATTTCTAAAATTCATTTCTTTATTTTTAACAAGAAAGTCTATTGTTCTATTAGTATATTCTGTTAATAAAAAAGCATTACATGCAAGTATTTCTATTGCACGTCCTTTCATTTGACCTAATTTTCCTTGTTTGAAAAAAGTTTTTGAAAAATTAAGATTTACTTTAGATTGATTAATAACTTTTATAAAATCATCAGGATATAAAAAACCCCCATAAATTTTCTTTAAATAAGGATGTTTATACCACCCTCCTCCAAATAATTTAATATTTATTCCTTTTTTCATTAAAAATTTTATATAATCATATCTATCAACCAAAGGTGCTCCTATAAAAGTTACATCATATATTTTTTTCAAATTGATTGGCCGATGATACTTTGGATTTACTCCAATCATAAAACCTGCATGCTTTATCTTATCTTTCTTATAAATTGAAATTTCTTTTTTAGTTGTTAAAACATAATCAAAAAATAGTGCATAATATCTTGTCCAGTCATCAAATCTAAATTCATCATCTCCAGACCACATTATTGTTTTGGTGTTTGGAGTAATTTCTTTTATTTTTAATAAGGTATCTATTTCAAATTCATTAAAAACAGGGCAAATTAACAAATAATCTGGTTTTTCTTTTTGAAGAAGATTTAAAAAATTTTTATTTAATGCTTCCTTGCCAAAATAATAAAATTCATTTTTTGTACTAAAAAGGATAACTTTCTTGAATATTTTTTTAAATATGGGTGGCCAATCTCTACATTCTTGACTAGTTTTAACTTTACACCCCCAACTTGCAAGCAATATTTTTTTATTCCTTAAAGTGTTCATAAAAAATGGGAAAGATTAATCTTTATAAATTTAATTAGTCTAGAATTATTCTAATTATATTAAGTAATTATTTTCTTCTTAATTGTTTCTAAGATCATTATATCATTTTTATCTAAACTGCTTGTTATAAATATTAAAAATAGATAAAATAGAATAAATAATGATCCTTGAAGAAATAATGTTAATAAATTAATTGCTATAAATTTCTTAAGATATATTAATAAAATTGTTGGAGGAATAATTGAAAATAATATCCCCCACATTTTTCTCTTTAATGGAACTATTGAAACATAATACTTAGTTTGAAAAAAGAAGATCAAACTTAGAATTATTTGACTAATCATTGTTGCAAATGCTGCTCCTGAAATTCCATATATTGGAACAAGAAAAATATTTAATATTAGATTTAAAAGAGATATTGCTACTATATTTGTTAAAATTAATTTAGATTTTCCTATCATTGAAATTAAATTATAGAAAATTACAGTAATTGATGAGAAAAGATAAGCTATTGCTAAGAATCTTAATGAATTCTCTGCTCCCAAATATTCTGATCCAAATAAGATATTAATAAATACCCCTGGAAAAAGCATCATTAATAAAAAGAAGGGTAGATTTACTATCAATATCCATTTAATAACTTGCTTACTTAACTCCTTAACTACTCCTAAATTCTTTTTTGAAAATTCCTTAGTTACTAAAGGGAAAAAAAGCCTTGTAAATAAACTTGGAAAAAATGCTATTAACCATGCTATTGGAATTGCTGCATTATAAATTCCAACATCCAATGTTCCTTTAAAATATCCTATTGTAAACGAATCTATTTGGGGCATTATACTACTTGAAATTCCTAAGAAAATCAATGGCCAAGAATAAGAAAAAAGTTCTTTTCGTATATTTTTTTTAGAAGATTTATTTAATTCTATTTTTTTAAAAATTTCTGAAAGATAATATTTACAATAAATAAATGAAATTACAAAAGCACCTAAAACTCCTAAAAAATAAGAAAGAATTACTGAATTAGTATTTAACCCTATAAAAATTAATAAGATAATAAAAATTAATTTAAGAAAATTCTGTAAAAAATCTGCAATAAATGAGTGGATTTTAATTCTTTCAAATGACTGGATTATTGTTAAGAATATATTTAAAATAATATAAAAAGGAATTAAAATGCCTAATATTTTAAGAAAAAATACTAAATTAATATCGTTAAAAATATTTATTGAAATAAATTCTGCTAAAAAGAATAATATTAATCCTGCTAAAATGCTTGAAAAAAATAATATTCCTAAGGAAAATTTAAAAATATACCTAATATTATTAAGTTTCTTTTTCCCTCTATAAATAGGGATAAATCTAAGAATTCCTTCTATTAATCCTAATGATGAAAAAACAACGAACCATAAAAAGATTATTATTGCTAAAGAGAAAGCTCCATAAATTTCAGGTCCAAAATATCTTGCTATAATTATTCTATAAGCATAAGAAAATATCTTTGATAAAAATACTCCAAGAAATACAAATAATGAGGATTTAATAAGTAATTTAAAATATTTATTAAGCTCTTTTTGATTTACTGGTTTTTCCATTATTTGAATAATTAATTATTATTTAAATACTTTTAAGATTATTATATTCTTTTTTTCAAAAAATTATCTCTTACAAGCAAATAACTTCTTCTAAAAAAATCTAATTTTTCATAATAATCAACACCTAATTTATATAAACGACTAACTACAAAAAAACGCATATGGCATTTTCTACAAGAAACATGCATAGCATAGTGAGATTTATTTTCTATAAGACAATTTTTATAATTAGTTTTCTCATTGCAATAAGGGCACTTAACTAATAGATTGTATCTATTTTTATTACTTTTTTTAATATTTAAAGGAAGTATATAGGAGGCGTATTTCCTTCTTGCATCTAAGATATCTTGTTTTAATTTTTCAATTTCTTTATTAGTCATATTATCAGTCATATTTATCCAATTAGTATGGCTAATCTTATTTTTTATAAAATACAACTTATCCTTTATTATTCCTTTTTTTATACAATGATTATAAACAACACTCCCTGGATAAGGTTGAATAAAACCCAATTTAATTTGACCACTACAATTTTTTTTCCAATAATCAAGAGTCTCTTTTGCGGTTTCTTTTGTTTCAGCTATATCTCCAAAAATAAAATTGCCTTGTACACTTAAACCAATTTCCATTGAAAGTTTAAGTGCTTTATCAATTTGTGAAGGACTTATTGGTTTTTTCATACTCTTAAGTACTTCTGAGCTATAACTTTCAAAACCAAAACTTATTGCATGGCATCCTGCATCTTTTAAGGTCATTAACATATCTTTATCAACAGTATTTACTGATAATTGGCATTCCCACTTACATTCCCATGGAACTTCATTAATAAGTTTTTTAAGACGTTTGCAAAATTGGTACAATCTTTTTTTATCCATAGAGAATAAATCATCAAAAATATTAATTATATTAATCTTATACTTTTTGACTGCCTTATTTAATTCATCCATAACATTATCAATAGACCTCATTCTATACTTTGTTCCAAGAGTATGGTAGCAAAAGGTGCATTGGAATGGACATCCCCTACTACTAAGTATTGGATAAGTTCTAGGATGATCAAATAAATTATATATATCAAAATTATTGCATTCATTCTCTAATTTCTTTTCAAATCCAAATCCTTCAAAATCTGGCACAGGCAATGAATCTATATTTTTTATTGGTTCTCTTTGCTGCGTGAAAATTATTTTTTCATCTTTACTCCAATATGCTAAACCATTAATCTTTTTCAAATCTTCATTTTTTTCAATAGCTTTTAATAACTCTATTATTGTTGCTTCGCCTTCCCCCAATATTGCAAAATCTGGTTTTAGATTTTCAAAAATCAATTTTGGTTCACTAGTCACTAAGGCCCCTCCAATAATAATTTTTGGTCTAGATTCGTGGCTGCGAACAATACTTATTATCTTTTCTACAATTACATACCCTATTCCTGTATGTCCTGTACAAACAAAATCATACTTCTTAACATTTAATGCTCTTATGATTATGTCCTCTATCTTCCCATTTAAATGATTTAAGTTTAAACAATCTACGCTATATCCTGCTTTTTTTAGAACAGAAGAAATATATCCTAATCCTAATGGAAAAACATATTGATAATTTGCTTCATTAGTTAAATTATATCTGGGAATTACGAGTAAAATTTGCATGATATGCTTATTTAAATTTAGTTTATAAATATTATGTAAGAATCATAAAAATAAATTAATAATACATATTATTTACAAATACTTTTCAATTTCTTAAATTTAAAGAAATCATACACTAAAGAAACCTTATCTACTCTATCGAGATATCTTCTTTGGCTAATAATATCTAAAGCTAAATGAAACATAAATCCTGCAAATATAAATAAGAAATATTTTGAAATTGTTGTAAATAATAAAAGAACTAATAAAATTTCAAATCCATGTAAAAAACAAAGACAACCATAAAAATTACTTCTTTCTTTTCTTGGTAATGAACAGAAACTCTCTCCATTCTTGATGAACCATCTATGGGCATTCATTAAATTCCAATCTTTTTTCTTATAAACATAGTAAATATAATGATCAACATCAATTAAAACAGTTGAAAAAACAATTAATAAAAATCCTATTAATCCTATTTGTGGAAAAATAACTAATAAAATTGATGCAAATACAAGTCCTAAGATCAAATGAGTTTGTACATACATTTTATTTATAAATCATTATTATTTTGCCTTTATATATCTTATTTACAAAAACTAGTTTCTTAATCTTCTTCAATATTTTTAATCATGTCTGTAAATGCAGGTCTTGTAATTAAAACACCTATACTAATACCAATAATTGTTGTTATTGCAAATCCTTTTAATAATCCTGCTCCAGCCCATAATAATGGAAGTAATGAAACTAATGCTGTAAAATACGCACCAAGAATAATTGTAAAAGCTCTTTTTAATCTTTGTTTTATATTTAAAAATTTGCTTTGTCTTGATTCATCTAAAATAATAATTTGTTGATCTATTCCAGTACCTATTGTTGCCAAAATTCCAGCAATACTAGGTAAATCAAGATTCCACTCTATAAAAGATGCTATTCCAAGGATAATAATTATCTCAGATATACTCGTAACTAATAATGCAAGTGAAGATTTAAACTTCTTATATCTAAAAAATATTATTAATGACACTACAATTAAAGCTGAAAGTCCTGCAAGAAAAATAGATTTTATAAACTCATTTCCAAGTAAAGGTGAAACAGTATCTAATTTAACAATTTCAAGTTTGTATGGAAGGCTTCCTGTAATTAAAATTGTTTGTAACTTGTGCATTGATTCTTCTGCATCATTATATGCTTGATCTTGAGTTTCTCCAAATCCAGAACCTGAAATTGATATTTGTGTTGTTACTCTTCCTTTTAATCCCTCTCCAATAAAAAGAGTATCTACAAGTTTATCATCTAAATAAAGATCTAATTTCTCCGATAAATATTCTGAATCATTTTCATTTATATCTAAATTGCCAGTTATCTCTGCATGTCTATTTGCAGCATCTTCACTTAAAAAAATTGAAAATCTAAATCTACAAAAATATCCGTTATTTGATGGTTGACAAGTTTCAATATATGCATCTTGAGCACTTCTACTAACTGAGGCTATATCTCTTTCTCCTCCAATAAATGCAGTTTCATCCCCTATCTTTGCTTCAAACTTTCCTTGTTTAGATAAAATTTCTTTGATGTCTTTAGGAGTTGCTCCGGCAATTTCAACTAACATAAAATTGTTTCCTGTTAAATCTGATACTGGTAAAACTTTCAAGTCAGTAAGACCAAACTCGTTAAGACGATTATTTGTTATATCAACTAAATCATTTAATTCTTTAGAGGTTAATTCTCTATCTTGTGCTTGAATTAAGGCACGTGATCCCCCGGATAAATCTAATCCTGTTTTAATATTTGTTTTAGGAATTTCAGAGATAGTTATTTCTGGAGCATATTTTGAAAATAAAATTACTTCGGAATTTTTTGTAGCAATTATTGTTTTTACACTTTCATTAGATGGATATTTTCCCTGTATTGCTTTTGAAAAATCTTCTATATTATCTACTCTTTGATTATTAATCCCAACAATTATCTGTCCTTGCCTTAAACCTTCTTCAAAAGCAGTTGAATTTGTTTCTACACTTGTAACTAATACTCCTTTTTGAAAAAACGTTGGGGGAAGTCCAAAAATAGATACTAATGAAAAAACTAAGAAAATTATTAATAACCAAATCTTCCATGTTAATTTTTTCATTTTCCAAAAATCTCCTTTACTTTTTTTTCTGCTTCTTCTAATGACATTTTAGGTAAATAAAAAGCTGCTGCAACCTTATGTCCTCCTCCGCCAAATTTTTTTGCATATTTTGAAACATCAATATCTTTTGTATTGGATCTAAAAGAACCTTTAATTCCATATTCAATTTCTGATAAAGTGCATACAATATCAATTCCTTCAATATTCTTGATTTGATTAATTCCTAATCTTATTTCAGCTAAATTTAAACCAAACTCTGTAATTTTGGTTTTTGGTATTAATGTATAAGCAAATTTTTGCTCATTATTTATTTTTAAATTATCAATAAGATAAGCATAATATTTTTTCATTCTTAAAGGTGTTTTTCCAAGAACATTATCTACAATTCCTAGATAATTTGCACCATTTTTAATTAAATAAGAAGCATCATTTAATGCATCTTCTGCATTTGTATTTGTAAAAAAACCACTATCTGTGCAAATCCCCAATAATAATCTTTGAGAGAGTTCTTTATCAAACCGAACATTTCTATCTTTAAATAAATCTATCAAAACAGAACATGCTGTTGCTCTGTTTGAATCAACATAATTTAAATTTCCAAAATATTGATTTGTTTCATGATGATCTAGATTAATTATCTGATTTTTTAAATTATCTTTTTTTGTAAAACCCTCTAAACTTCCGAAATCAAGCATAATTACTGCATCAGTTTTTTCAAGATTAATATCATCTATTCCTTTTCCGAATTCAATTTCTTTTGTAAAAGAAATTTTCATTAAACTTTCATCTAATTTATCCTTACTAATTATCTTAACATTTGTTTTAAACTTTTTTTCTAAAAGATATTTTAATGCAGTACAACTTCCAAGACTATCTCCATCGGGAGCCAGATGTAAGGGGATAACAACATTCTCTAATCCCTTAAATTTGTCCCATATTTCTTTAAAGGTATTATTTTTCATTTTTTCTTCTCCACATACCATTTAAGTATCGAGGCATTAGTTATCCAGGTATTAAGAATATCAAATCCTAAACCTATCACAAGTATTGTAAATATCTGAGTTAAGATAATTGAAAATGATTTTACAACAAACAATGCAAAAGCCATAGCAAGTAATGATGTTAAGGTCATAGTTAATCCTGTTTTAAATGCGCCATATATTCTCTCATTTAAACTTCCTTCATCTCTTTTTAAAATTCTTGTTGTAAGTAAAATATCTGTATCAACAGAGTAACCAATTAGCATTAAAAATGCAACAATTCCTGCACTAGATATTTTCATTTCAAAAATATTTATTACTGTTAAGGTCATCAAGATATCTGCAAATGCGGCAATAATAACTGCCATAGAAGGAACAAATGTTCTAAAAATAAAAAATACCACAATTGCCATCAAAATAAATGCAAAAAGAATTGCAATTAAAAGTTGTTTGTAAAAACTTTCACTTAAACTAGAACCTGTAAATTCAAAACTAGCATTTTCCCCATTTACTAACTCATATCCTAAATACCATTCAAGAAGTTCTTTTGTCTCAATTTCGCTCGCTTTTGTTTCAATAATTATTGCAATTTGTTCTCTTGTAACTAAATCATATATTTCTTTTATATTTATATCATCAATATTTCCTAAAAGAAATTCTTCTAAACTAGGTACATCAATTTTTTCATAGATAGTTATAGAAGTTCCTCCGGTTAAAGATATATCTTTATTAACAAAATCATTATTTTTTGAATAAAAAGATCCCATATAAACTAAAGAAATGATTAAAAGAATTATTGGTATTAATAATAGTAATTTATAGTACTTATCATGCCAGTTCATATCTGTTGATTGTTCCATTTTTTTTGAATATAAAATGCGCGGACCGGGAATCGAACCCGGGTCAATTGGTTTCTTCAATTCATTTTTAATACTTCTTGGAAGCCAACTATTCTGCCTCTAAACTATCCACGCATAGAATAATTATCAATAAATAGGTTTTAAAGTTTACTAATCCTTTTATTATAATGTAACTTTTTATGACAATTAGCACAAAGCACATTGCATTTTTTAATTTCTGCTAAAATTCTTTTAATTGAAAACCCGTCACCAATCATATTTGAAATTGTCCTTTCTTTTTCTTTGCTAGATTTATGATGAAATTCTAAGGTTGCTGGATGACTCTCCTTGCATTTGGAACAATTTAATCTTTTTTTATAATTCTTAAGCCACTTTCCTAATTCCTTTTTTCTTCTTCTAACATGGGCTTTTTCAGATTCTTTATTTTGAGAATACCATTTTCTCCGATATCTTCTTCTATCTTCAGGATCTTTAAAAGGCATATTTGTTAATGGTTTCCAACCTTATAAATATTTGTAATCCTTATTTAATCAAAACGCCCTTGGTAGGATTTGAACCTACGACACCAAGATTAGGAATCTTGTGCTCTAATCCATGCTGAGCTACAAGGGCATAATTTTTAAAGAGTCTTTTAGTTTAAAAAAGATGTTACTTAAGGTATTTGGAATAATCGATTTAATTGCAGGATTAATCTTAATATTAGGATTAACTCTATCAAATAACATACTAATAGTTTTTGGAGTAATTTTATTAGCAAAATCTTTTTTAGGAGTACTTAGCGATTTAGGCAGTTGGATTGATTTTTTATCAGGAATCGTTTTTCTTTTATTAATACTAATAAATATTCCTTTTATAATAACTATTCTACTCGGAATATTAATTATTCAAAAAGGAATCTCTAGTTTACTATAATGTGGGAGAAGTTTATTCTTTAAACAATTACTTGACAAAAGTATTCTTAACTCTTTTAGAAACCTTGATATACCAAGTCCAAATAACAGCAAAGATAATTGAACTAGAAATACTTGTATAATCTACATCTCCAAAAGAAATCATTATAGCTACAAACAACCCAAACCAAAGATAAAATATATACCATCTAGGAAAACGTTTTGATTCCTTAAATTCTAATCTTAAAGTGTAGAAAGTTATCCCTGTAGATACACCCAATAATAAAACTAAAAGCACATCAAAGCTTGAAGAAATATCAATTGCATAAAGTATTGTTAAAAAACTATATAATAAAATTCCTAATAATAATCCTATAGTTGGAAGAATTAACCATCCTCCAATTCCTTTTAATTCCTCTTTAGCCATAATTAATATAAGAATTGATCTAATTTAAACCTTACTAAATAATCATTTGATTGTTTAGGTAGTATTTTTCCTTTG
>CEPX01133274.1_pt1 | contig 13514 bp, 9 predicted proteins | sample 361361 | NCBI WGS metagenome assembly CEPX01 (sample SAMEA2619974, study PRJEB7988) | marine metagenome | biome: marine biome (ENVO:00000447); feature: mesopelagic zone (ENVO:00000213) & marine oxygen minimum zone (ENVO:01000065); material: "saline water (ENVO:00002010), including plankton... | reverse complement strand
CGCTATCACCGCCTGTGTAACTACTTCCGGTCCACGGTGCAATATTCGAAGCGCTCATCCAGTTGGCACCGGTGTTGCCTCGAGTTAAATCTTTATAGGTTTCCAGATCGAGCCCAACGCCTTCTTGCCATGATTGTGCGACTGGAAGAATAGATAAAGAATAATCCTGAGGAACAGTTTTGGAATGTGGGGCATTATACATTCGAAGATAGAAGGTAACGCTACCGCTGCCTGGAAGTACGCCAGCAGTTCTATCGGCAGATATCGAGCTAACAGGAAATTGAATTAAAATTCTCGAAAGTTCTTGAGAGCCTGTTGCTTGTCTTCCATAGACCGAAAACGTTTCTAAAACATCAGCATATCCCATATTGGCCCCAGTACCTCTGGTTTTGAGGTTAGGCTGGAAAGCGTTAACGATTGTGGTATCAGCCGAAGCTGTATAGCGTTTTATAGCCATTACCTAATTTTTCCTTTAATATCAGTTTCTGGATATTTTAGTTCGAATATAGCATTTTTTGGTGCTATTATATATGTTCCTTCCGGAGAAAGATTTTCATTGACATTAAACTGCGTACTAGAATAAACTCCGCTGCTTTTATTAACAATTGTCACTTTAATAACGTCCAATATCCCTTTTACCTTGTTCAGTTCAGTGTAAATCTCTGTTATAAGCATGTGCTCGCCAATATAATACTTGGGCCCAGCAAATTTATTTTTTAATTGCTGCACACAGGCCGCTAGAAGATCATATTTATCAATCCCGATAGAAGGAGCCACAATAAATTCAATTCCAAAATTAATAATATAAGCATCTAATATATCAACAGTATCATTAATCATTCTATAATGATTGAGCCATGTTTTTAAATTATTTTTAATTGTAGAATTAGAAAGAGTCAGTTTGCCAAATTTATCTTCTGACATAACATACATATTTAAATTTCTTTTCATAGAGTCTGGATCTCTCTGCACAGAACATCTTTTTAAAGAACCATATTTGGCCGGCATCCTATAAGCTAAATTCTCGTAATCAGCTTGAGTAACTGCTCGGTTTTGAGTAGGAAATGTATCGTAAATTCTTCTTTTGATTTCATTAGTTGTTGGGTTTGCAACACTTCCGACGATTGACTCTTCGTTGTTTACTTCTACCGAAGTCTGAATAGTACTCAGTGTTGTAGTTACCAGCGTATCTCTATTCGCATATTCTAGATTTGCGGCCGATACTTTATTTAAATTTCCGACTGCTAAGTTCGAGTTCGTGGGATTTGTTACTCTATAAATAACCGTTAATGAAGTATTAGAAGGGACTGTTCCATAGCTCCTATCTTTTGATAACCTCGTAGGATCGAAAGTGGTATCTGTTACATAATCTTTTCCAAAAATATCTAATGCTACGTTCTGTGGATCTGCAACTACATTTGATGCTGCTGCATCCCCGCTTCCAAATTGTAAAAACGTCTTATCTTTGCTCCTTTCTACAACAAACTTTCGAGAGACAAGATATGGTTTTAAAATAGAAGGCACATTATCTTTTTTAAAGTTATTGTTTGATACTTCTTTAAAAACCATATCCTGTGCCAAAAAATCAACTTCAAAATACTCATGCCCTTCAGAATCCATTACAGAAATAATTTCTGATATGTCTCCCACATTTAAAGTGATTCTTTTATATCTCTCATAAGCACCTATTGTGAAAATTTTTCTTCCAAAATATCCCGAAACAACATTGCCATATGCTTTAATTGCATAATAAGTGGGGGCGCCTGTATCTGGATCGGTTTGTGCCACAACGGTGACATTTTTTGGATCTGCAAAGTCTACATTTTCAAGCAACACAAAGTTTAATCCTGTATTAGAAGTAAATCTAGAGCCGCGTTTTATTATAGGGATGTAGGCTGAGTCTGGTCCAAGTCCCGTAGACGATGCAGGAATCTTGATAAACAAAGCCACTTTGCCATAAGTCGAGGGGCGCCCAGTATACTTATAGCCCATGATACGGCCATGACGCACAACATTACTGTATTGAAAAGCTGTGTCCAAAAACGATTCATTAACATTATAGTCTAGATAAAAGGATAGCTGATCACCCACATATGCCACAGCATCAACCATCATTGCGCCGAAGGACGCATCACTAAAATCTTGAAAGGTATCTGGGTAAAGTCTCTCTGCTACTTGGAGCAAATCATCACGAATGCTATCAAACTCACGATGAGTGTAATCAATCGGAACTATCTTTTTTTGTTCATCGGCCATAAAAAATCCTCAATTTTAAATAGTGAATTCTAGCAAATCTGCTACGCCAATTCTAGGAATAGAATATTTGATAGAAACAGCTAATAAGTTCATGTCTTGTCCACCAGAATCAAAAGAAATATCAATAATTTCAACAAACGGCATATAAGCCTTGGTTTGTGATCTTATTTTGCTATCTATTTCCATATAAGTATTAGCATGAAAATTACTAAATAAAAACTGTGTAATTCCAACACCAAAGTTTGGCTCCATCACTCTTTCGCCGGGGATCGTGAGAATCAACATTTTAAAGTTTTGTTTAGCCAACTCTTGGAAGTTCTTTAATAAAGTAAATCCGTCGCGAGAATTGTAAGTTAACGGTAATTTGGGTGCAAGTCCTGCCATTTTAGTTCACCTCGTTATTATAATTATGCTCAATCTTCTTTTTCACAAAGTTCTCCATTCGCATTAAATGGATTTGATCTTAATCGGCGCTTCTTCCAGAACGGCAATAAACGTTTTCCTGGCGCCGGCTTCAAAAGTTCACGCAATTTATTAAAAGCTATTTGACCAGGTCCGCCCTTAATGGCTTTACCAATGTCGTCTGGGTCAAACTCTCGGGAATTATAATAAGTCCTAAAAAGTCTCTTAATTCTCCCAGAAGAATTTCTAAGAAGCACTTGGTCCCAATCATCATATTCTAAAACGCCCCATGACCAGCGAGTATCGCGATCATCAAGAGCTGCCCATGCCCCCTCCTCTGCTGAATCGGACGTGCCGAGGCTAACATCATCAATGATGGTGTATGCAATCTCGGCGTTCTTTGTGGTTTCGTCGCCGTCATCGTCATAACTTGTATAATCCACAGTTGCCACTATTCCCGGCTTATATATACCGGACTCATATTTGCTGTTTGCAAAAGTTGACCACAAAAAACTCTTCTCAAATGTTTGCCCTTTGAGTGCTGAAATCTCTCCAATTGAGGGCAAAAGCCCCATATCCGTATATATCGCGGCAATGGCTGTCAACTTGTTTGATGGCACAATGTAGCGCGTCACAAGCTTAAACTTTTCATCTTGTTTTAAGAGATTTAGTAAACATAACAATAACTTACTGTCCTCGGTGAGATTAGTAAACTCAGATAAAGGTAAATCTAACGCATCAACTTCAACCGAGGCGACAATATATTTTGTTCCACTCACCACTACACCGAACTGCACGCCATAACGAACCCCAAGTTCTCCTTTGATCCCAATTTCGTTCCCATCCGCATCTGTAACCATCTTCATAGTACCTGGATAAACTTCCGAAAGGTTTACTGTTAAATCGCTATTAGCTTTAATATAGTCTGTCACCGCTTCTGTCGGCGGCAAGCGTCCTACACCTTCGATATAAATGTATTTCTCTAAAGTAAAGAGATCATCTTCGGATACATCACCAATCTCTGGGATATCTCCAATTGGTACTGTGATTTGACTCACCATTGGATGAAGGATATCGTGTAAGTCTTCATCTGAGTGGTATTCGCCGGCCATCCACACTGGATCGCCATCATCATTCAATTCAACGTGATAAAATCCTATATATTCTTCGCCCTTGCTTAAGCCGGTCTCATCCGCATCTTCACCTACTACAAATTCGGCGCCGCTTGTATAATAAGCAACGTCCTCTGCATCGTGATATTCATAAGCAGTATCGTATTCAATAGGAAGAATCGGCAAATCAACGTAACTAGCTTCAAAAGAGCCATCTGGTTTTACTGCAGAATTCAAATAAAGACTCCCGGCGCCGCCGCACATATTGTCCATTATATAATAATCTAAACTAGTAACCACCGGGGTTATGTTGAAACGCTTTAGGTTGGTGCCAATTTTTTCTGCTAGGAAGTTTAAAGATTGGATGACCCATTCTTTCAAAACTAATTTTGCATCTTCCTCTGTCTCTCTGATAGCTTCAAGGTTTTTATCTTGTCGATAACCCTTAAGAGTTTGAAATTGTCCAGCTTCGTTAGTGCCTTTGGCCTCGCGGAGTTCCTTTCTATTTGGATATTCATATTCTTGTTGCATGTCGTTAATTCGAATGCAAGCTTCCAAAACCGAAGTGGGAGGCTCTATTTTGCCTTCATCTACCAAAGCAGAATACATTTGGACAGATTGCTCTAAAAATGCATACCAAAATTCATCATCTTTAAAGATTGCAGGAATCCAATCTGGACCGCCGCCGGCGTCTTTAAAGGAAGCTTCCATATTTTCAACAATGTAAGACGCAAATACTGAACTGTAAGTGTCTGGAAATCTTGGAGAAAAGGTCAAAAACGCTGGCAAAGCCTTGACGATATGAACACTACTATAAATGCGGCATGCCGCTGTAATCAAACCAACCAGACCGGCCTTGGCTGGGCGCATAAGAATCCTATTATAAGGTCTTTCTACAATGCAATCCGGATCTGATTTCAAGCGCTCATCTTCCGGAATAGATGGGTAAATATCCTCAATTATTTCTTGAATACTGCCAAAGTCAACTAGGTCCGTACTTTGCGGCTTACAAGGGCTTAATTCCGGGAATAGAACATCCACCAATCCAAGCCAGCCTTCGTTTACTAATGGTTTAATATATATGGGAGGATTCATATAATTTCCACCATATGTCATAGGACTCAAATAAAGAACTCGAGTGTTTTCAGGGGTACCCGCTACTTCATTTTTATATTGATCATAACTTATTCCAAGCTTCATATCTCGATTTCTTAATCCACGCGTCCCAGTGTCTTCATCATCGTCGGTAACCTCGTAATCGGAATAAGGCGTCCAAGTGTCGTCCTCATAAATTCCATATTCTGTGTCGGCTTTGGTTAAAGAATCATATTGCGCGCCGAAAGACCAAGACCCAGTATTTTCAACAATTTCAGTAAAAATCATTTGAGAAACTTGATCTATTGCATCCGTTCTAAAATCTTTAATGGTGCTATAAGATAAAGTTGTATCGGCTTCTATTTTTATCATTTCGCGAAGCAGGACAGTTTGTGGAGTATATTCGCTTAATGTTTGAGATGTTTGCCAAAAATCAGTGTATCGATCTATAAAGCTAAGCTCTCCCCGAAGATTACGAGAATCTACAGGGCTTGTATCAAATGTTTTTAATTTAGAAGAGAAAAATGCATCTAATATGGTATCATCCACAGCGAGAAACTCATACTTTAAACTTGGTATTATCTCATTCTCTGCCGCAGTTTCTCTCTTTGTTTCCAAAGGATCGCCGTTCTCATCGACGGCATTGTCTAAAAGTCCCTGCAGAGGGTTGCTGACTGTGGCAGCTACATTAAACTGATCAGTGATCTTGATACGAACATTATCATCTGGACGATTTACCATGTTGCCATCATCGTCTTCAACGAGATCTCCAAAAAAGACCTCCATATCAAATCCATAAGACCAAACGGACTCCTCAGCATCTACTAATCCTTTGGCATTGTCAATAAAAGAAAGAGTTAAGTCGGGATCGACTTTGCGTCCTTTTTCTGTAAACTGAACGTCTGATGCCTTTTCGTCTTCATCAAACAATGTTTCCAATTCTATATTATAGCCTAAATCTGGAATGGCTAATAAATCAACATCGCCGCCAAATAATCCACTAAAATCTAACTCTTTCATGGTCATTGACCATCTGCGATAAGGAACAATGGTACCATCGGCATCTAAGTATTTGGTAGGATCGTTGTTAATAGAACTAGCGATAGCGAGAGTTGGATAGTTAACGGGATCCCCTTTAGACTTCATATCTGTTTGAAGCCATTGAGCTACAGTCGTAGGAAAGGCCCCACGTTCTCGGCTTGGAATAGGTTGTCCTGAAGCGAGAGATAGAAGCGCGCCGCCGGTGAAGACGTCGCCATCCAAGGCCGCGACCATATCGAACCCCGACTGATCGGGTCCAGTGTTAAAATCAACCCACTTACTTCTGTTAGCAGCCTTTCGATTATGTGCCGTGAGGGGTTGTGCCATTGTGTCTGACAAAATCATGTTAACAAGTCCCCAATTCTTCTCTCTGGGTCCATTTCCCAACATATCAGTGCCGTAATCTATCTTTAGTTGTTCTAATTCATTACCAAGCGCTGCTGTCGCAGTTGCGATTGCTACGTCTGGTTCAAAAGGCATTAAGCCATTATCGCAACCAGGATCCGAAACGAGAGGAGGCATGCTTTGGTCGATATAATCTTCGAAATTATCGGCTGCAGCAAAAAGATCTCCAAGATCTTCTTTCATATTATCTCTAAGATCGTCGCACATTTCTGCGATTTGATCTGGCGAAGCGCGTTCTGCCAAGAGTTCAGCCCGCAAATCACAAAAAGCTTCTACTTGTTCTGGGGTGGCACAAAGAGAGGGATGAGCCGGCATATTGTCGTTTGCTGGAAGTTCATCAATGAAGCCTCTCATCTCCTTTTTAAAGTCTTCCGGCAATACATTGCCCATATTTTTGAAGAAGTTTCTAATTGCTTCTTTGTTTGGTAAAGCGTGTCTCCAATTTGGATGTTCGTGTTCAACCAAGCTATCAACAGCCTCGGCAGACTCGTCTGTCATCTCGCCTAGAAACGCGCCGGCAAACTCTCTTCTGTTTTGTACAGCGCCAAAATCTTCAGCAAAACGCAATGCTTGTTCTGGATCGGCAAAGGCTGCGGCTCCCACGCCTAAAGATGCTATCATATCAACTATAGTGTCGCTGACTGCATCGTCATCAGCAGTCTCTCCACATATTGCCTCTTTAACGAGATCTTTCATTTGTGTGCGGCCAGTCAACAAATCGGGCGCAGAAGCTAGAATGTCTCCTGCCAAATCAAGCGCTTTACAAAGAGCGTTTCCTATTATCTCACACACTTTGATTATGAGCTTCATTATAATTGCAATAATGAGTTGCTGTAATGCACACATAAAAGCTTCTTTTAATATGGAAAGAATATCCATAATTTTTGGAATCCATCCATATGGATTGACTAATTTGGGAAAGTGTATATCTCTCGTATCTCGACAGAAAGGAAGCTGAATGTCTTTCAAAAAATCCATCAAACTGGGATTAAAAAACGGAGGACGAGGGCAATCTATAAATGCGATAACATTTGCTATTAATTGGGCTCCTGGGAATTTATTTAGCTCGTCTACCAATTCCAACAAATTGTCTTGATATACTTCTAAGAGTGCTTGAAAGTATGCTGACATTACTGTGGTAGTTCCAAAGGTACTCCTACCACCCACATCAAGCTCTTGAACTAATGTTCTTGTTTCTGTTCCGGGATCCTGCAAGTCTCCACTAGACATGCCATTATAACTCGAACCTTTCTCGGTTTCTGAGAGGGTTTCATTTTCCCCTGACTCTGACGCCGTCGCTGGCTTATCCCATGGCTTTGCCCATAATATTCGAGTCGATTCTTCGCCAGCCTCGCCTTCCGGTGATGTTTCGCCCCCAGTAGCTATAGAATCAGAACGTGCCTGCAAACTGCTATCATCTCTGAAAACATCGCCGCTAGCTAACTTCTTTTCTACTAATTCATTCAGTTCAGCTTGTTTGTCGGGAGGTAATCCTATAAACAAATCGCCAAAATTGTTAATAGACATTCCTTTCAGGGCTTTCTCTATAACTGGTGCTAAAGCTTCTTCGAGGGTCAAGCCACCCATTAAGCACTGCATCGCCTCCATCATAAAATCCATCAAGCCGCATCGTTTAAAATCATCGAGACCCTCGGCCCACAATGCATCCAACTTTGCTTGGGCGCCACCACCGTCGTCACCTCCAGAACCACACATGGTAGCTATCTTGCCGCCGGCCGTCTGACTTCCCATTCCCATTCCACTTAAAACGCGTGCGCAAAGCCCTAGAAAAACTTGATCTTGATCTTCTAAGGTTTTAAATGCTTGCATTTGGGCCATGGCATAAGTGTTGGCGTTTTCTTCATAATATGGATTATAAAGAACCCCCAACTCAGATTGCTCATCAAGAGCTTCTCCAAGTGATTTTTTACACAATTGGTCTCTAAATTGATACGCAATTGCATCTCCAAGACCAAAAGCTTCATCAAGAATATCTTGGCCGAGGCCTTTTCCTTGGTTCGCTAGTGCTTCGCCCACACAGCTTCCGCCCCAGTCGGTTTCATAAGCTACCGTGTCGGTATCATAAATTTCAGGGTATGTGTATTTTTTAAGAAAAGCCACCCAATTAGGTGCAACTCGGCCTTGAATCTCTGCGTCCATTTCGCGCAACTTTACAAGGTATGCCATGGCTGTGACGTCACCAAAAATATCACCGGAAGCAGTAGTAGTTGTCCATACAGAACCCTCCATCCCTGCCAGGAGTTTAAGTCTCCCTGTGCTAGTCATAACTATCGGTTTTTCGCCACAACCTTCTGTATAAAAGCTTATTTTCTTTAACACATATGTGTTGTCAAATGTAAATGTTATCTCTGTTAACCGATCACCACCGCCGAATACGCCACTACCAACATTGAATAAGCCCCCCACATTAGCAATATTATATCCATAGATATTTAAAAAGGCGTCTAGTTGTGGCAGCACTTTTGACATGACTTTCGTTGTAGACAATCCACCGCCCCAATCGCCATATAAGTCTAAGGGAAACGGTCTATTATCTTCTAAAAACAATAAGTTGCTATTATCTACCCCTTGATAAGTTTTAAGATAACGATTATAGAGTCGCAAAGTTTTTCGGATCCTCATCATCATAGGACCCATCTCGCCAGCAACGAATGTTGCTTCAATATCGCCAGTTTCTTCTTCTTCCTCTTCGTCGTCCTCAACAGAATCTTCTAACGCATCAAGGTCATCTTTGGGCACAGAATAGAGCAGTTTTAAATGAGACAAAGGGCGAATATTCAAAGAAAATTGAGTATGTTCTATTACTTCCTTAATCGCATTAACAGAAGTAATAGATTGATCTTTATCATAAAAGGTTAAAAGAGCTTCAATTGCTGTTTCTTCATACTCTTCAAAGAGTTCTTCTAATGCAAGTTTTGCTTGATCTTCATCGTTTCCCTCTCGGAATCCAGTTGTTGTTTTTTTTGTAGTAACAGTAACTTGATATTTGCAAATCTTTTCATTTAAAAACGGCTCATATAGTTTACGCTTAAGCCAATTTGGCACAATAGCTGCAGGATTAGGCGTACACTCGGGACACTCTAATGGATCTTGTATGGTAACTACTTCATCGCAAACATCAATTAAGCCGTCGCCATCTGAGTCTTGAAAAGGTAGAAATTTTGATTCTGACATAGTTTACCTTATTATATAATTAATTCGATCTCACATTTCTGCTAACAATATATGTGTCACCGCCGGCATTCGTATAATTAAAATTCCATGCCATCAGATTTACTCGAGTTGAATATAGCGAATTCATAACCATGGTTATGTTGCCCATTGATTTGGGAGCCGCGCCGGCGGGGTAGTGAGCAAAAGGACTCACTCCTACCACTCCATCCCAAGCAGTTTGTAATGTAATAAAATTGTATACTGCGCCCCATAAATCTTGTAAAATCTCGTGAAGTTCTCTTAGAGAATCTCGAGTTACTTCACCCAAAGCCACACCTTGCACAATATCATAATTGTTACCAGCTATTAATTCAATTTTCGGTGCAGGACTTTCTATTCTCCCGCCTAATGAATTTGTTTCACCATATGGTCCAAAGTCGCCGCCGTTCATTTTACCGGTGACAATTTTTACACCTTCACGTCCAATGACTCTGACCGCATCGGCCTTAATGCCTATAGCAGAGCGATAGGGAACCACAGGAGGATTTGGGCGGCCGGCTAATCCAAAGTATCGATCAATATCAGCTAAACGACTAATATAAATTCGCGCAGCGTCAGTGCCAAAATTATTATCAACTACGGCGCCTTCTTTTGGACCTTCTCCTTTGTTAGCAGCAGCGGCTCTTCCAACTACTAAATCTATTGTCGGACTTAAGGCGCCGAATGCAGATATTCCAGAAGATAGCCCCATGGGGGGAATTGTGGCTGCTACTATATAGGCGCCTTGATTATCAACTTTCCAGGCCCCTGCTGGTGTCTGATATCCCCACGATTTAGGAGAACTCGGGGTATTCATCAATCCGCTACCGGGCGGGACTTTATTTAATTTAATATTATTATCAATAAGGTCTTGTGCACTACTATAATTTGAGTTTAACCCAAGCTCTGAAAAGTATTTTTTTGCCATTGTACACTCCTTTAAGCGAAAGTGATGCTCTCGTACTCTGTGCCTGCTGAGGATACCCACGACGATTGGCTCGTAGACGCTATTTTTCCTTCAACTTGTCGGCTAAAGGGCATCCAATCCAAATGCCAATGTTCGTTTCTGACTCCAAAAACAAAATTGAAATTTTTAGAAAACTTATTTATCCATTGAAATTCTGGAGAATCTCCTTCGTTGCCATTGGTCCAACCGGATGCTGAACGATCAACATCAAAAGCGGCCGCCCAGCCATGATTAGATGTACCCGGAGTGGCAGCCATTCCAATAAACTTGCCAGAAGCATCATGTTCTCCTTGTCCACACGCCCAAACCCCATTGGTATGTCGCTTATTTCGCACACTAATTTGAGAAGCATAAGTGCGATATCCAGATCCTTTAAGAGTTTTGCCGGGGAATTTTTCTTCATATGCGGCCACCAATTTCTTAAAATCTTCCATAGCTGGAATCAACAATTGGGCGCCGGATTTTGAATCAGTCTCCAGTAATCCTGTGTCTTCTATTTGTCCATTTTTCAAAATTTTACCATTCCATGCATCGCCAGGTCCCGGATACTCTGAAGAGTTCCACGTCGCTGTATATTGTCTTGCACCATTCGACCATGGGCAATGGCCGGGATCTTCGCCACCTAGGGGGGAATCGGCGCCATGTCCAAACAGCCTAGACAAAGGAGAGCAAATACTATCTTGGAGATTTGATGGGGCAGGGCGCGAGATAATCTTTACAAATCGCCCAATTTGTAAATCATAGGGATCTCCATTAGCGCCGGTAGCTAGCATTATTTCCACAATATCATTTATCTCCACAGGGGCGACAGTCGTTGCGGTGGGAATCATCATTTTAGTATAGAGCGCTAACAGTTGAGTATTTAAAGCCGGGTCAGAAGCTATAGACAAATCACACGAGTAGTCTCCTAAAAATTTTATATGGCTCATTCTCGGATCTATAATCATCACCATACAACAATTTGTTCCTGACGCATTTATTGAGGTTCCAGGTCCGCCACCAACGGTGCCATCATAAGGAGGAATAGGCTCTGGTTGTGACAATACCCTAGCTTTAAAAACATTCTCTGTTCCAAATATGTTATATTGTGATTCTTGTTTGAAGTACCAGTCGGCGGCCTGTTGAGGGACCGTTAAATATGATGCTGGGATTGGCCCATCCGCGTCACTGGCCATTTTCAACCCCTCCCTGGATTAAATCAAAAAGACTATCTTTATCTTCTGAGGTCAACTCCGCACTTTGAGATTGCCCTTTGTGTCGAATTCCAATTAATTTTACTAGTTGTTCATTAGAGCGTTGCATAGTTTCAATATGCTTGGCTGCGACTGGACTTAAATATTTATTCTGATCCGCGTCTGTTGCGATTTGGTTTGCAATCTCGTTAAGAAATTCCCGGGCAACCTTTCGGTCGTTACGGATATTGTCAAGCGCTTCATTTATAAGCGAATCCAAATCTTTTTTGTTCATAATAAACCATTTTCCCAATTTTGTTTGAAATTATAATATCTCTTGCGAAACTTCTTAAGAGAATTGACAATCTGCTTTGTGTTGAGATCGGTAATCTCACGCAGGTATAGGTAAATAGCTTTTTTATTAAAAATTTCAATATCCTCTTTGGACTCAAAAAGAATAATGATCGCTTTATAGACTTTAAGATCATTTTCTTTCATCTGGGATACATCCCAAGACTTCAGTTCTTCATAAAACGAATTCCAAAACTCGTCTTCTTCTCGTGTGGTAACATACGATTCATTAGTTGAAAGGAATTCTTCTTCATATCTCTTTGGAAGATGTTCAAGATTAAGTTCACGTTTGTTTTTTTTCTGTTGTTGTTTAACTTTGTGGATAAACCAATTTTTAGTAATGACCGAAAAATAAGAAAAGGCTTTAGAGCCTTTATTTGGATCATACTTGTCTAAAATAGTTACAAGCCAGATTTTACATTCATCTCGCAAATAATCACAATTAGGAAGGTTAGTAAACTTATAGGTAAAAACTATCTTATCAACCATTTCATTAAATGCTGGTTGAATATAGTTAACATATAATTCTGTTCTAATTCTTATGCTATCAGTAATAGCATATTTTACTATTGCGTCCTCGTGAACCTGAGTAAAATAGTGGTTTTTGGTTTTAGACCGGCGCCTGCGTATTTTCTTCGTTGCTGTCAAATTCTTCGTCCTCAATTAATTGTTCAGTGGGCGCTTCTTCTTCAGTCAATGCATAAATATGTTCAAATGTTTCTAATTGTTCATTAAAAGAAACAGCATGATTTAAAAGATGTTCCAAAGTGACATCGCCATAAAACATATCTAATTCGTATACTGATTTTACATGTTTTGCAAAAGCATCAATCATAATTTGCAGATCGCCCAATTCTTCGGATACAAAAAGTAATCGTGAAATAGATGCTCGAGCATATACAAAAATACTCACATTAAAACATACCGACAAAAACAAAATTGATGATAATATTATTTCAAGACGGCTCATAGGTACTTTCCTTTGCTTCTAATTTTTGTTGTTTCAAGGCTTCTTTACTCTCCTCAATAAATTCTTCCGTTAGCTCTCCTGTCGATGATTCTACTTCTTTCTTGTTAATAATGGCCGGCGTTGTGAGGGAGCGCGCCAAGCCCCCTTCACATTCTATCACCGGACACACTAAGTCCAGCTTTTCATCATACAAATGAAAAACTATTTGTTCATCCTGACATTCTGAACAAACATAACGATAACGTGGCATTATTTTACCATGTTGTTTAAATCCTGTTCAGTGATCTCAGAATCATCTGAAAACTTCACAGTAGGTGGGTTGCTCACGATCAAACCTTCTTGTGTCATCATTAAATCAAAATTTTGTAAAATTGGTACAATGTCTAATTGATTTAATAAAGACTCTTGGAGGGCCATCATAATAGCTCCCAAAGCTTGATTTGATAATTTCATACTTTCTTCTTTTTTGTTCATTTTATTCTCCCTTAAGTAGTTGTAATAATTCAGCTTTTTTATATTTTGTATAACCT
>CEPX01006324.1_pt1 | contig 13514 bp, 29 predicted proteins | sample 361361 | NCBI WGS metagenome assembly CEPX01 (sample SAMEA2619974, study PRJEB7988) | marine metagenome | biome: marine biome (ENVO:00000447); feature: mesopelagic zone (ENVO:00000213) & marine oxygen minimum zone (ENVO:01000065); material: "saline water (ENVO:00002010), including plankton... | reverse complement strand
GGCGAGCCGATGCGCGCAGGTGCGCCGCCGGCGCCCGAGTGGGCCCAGTCCTTACTAAGGCCTTGGAGCTTTAAGCCCGTTCTTGAAGAGGACGCGCGCCGGCTGGCGCGCCAGGAGGGCGCGCCGCCGCTTGGCGGCCTCGGTGAAATGTTTTCAGCTGATGATTTTGATGAAGGCACACCTTTAACTAAAAGCCTAGTTCCCGGTTCTCCTGAAACAAAAGTAAAAAGAGCAGCTGCAACAGATAGCCTTTCAACAGGCAACGCTGCTCTCGCTAGAGCAGCTCCAACCTCACCAAGCGTTGTCGATGCAAGTCAAAGAACCAACAACCAGACAACGGTCAATAGCACCACGAATCAGGCACCAGTTATTCCTGGTATTGATCCATCGACAGCTTCGATGTTATCCCGAGAATATTTCCGCTAAAAAATAGGGATAGCTGTTAAGCTATCCCTTAGGCAGTATTTTGCCTGAGTTGAGTCGTTCTTATAAGGAGAACAAGTACGACAAATTCAAATCTTAATCTTCATCATCTGTCAGGGATTTGAAAAACTCAAGGTTATCGTCATCCCCATCATCTTCCTCAGCCGTCTTTGCCGCGGCAGGCTTTTTTGCTTTTGGTTCTGGTGCCGGAGCAGATTCCTCCTTATCTTCATCGTCCGTAGTTTCATTACCAAGAACCACTTCCAAACGAGATTTTAGCTCATCATATGGTTTGAAGTTAGACACATCTACAAGCTCTTTCAACGAATAAAGCTTGTTGTAGATTGCTTCCATTTCGCCTTCATCACCGTCGGCGACTTCCGAAACATTATCAAAATCAGAGGCATCATAATTCGGGAAACCAGCAACTCTGCGAACTTTTAGCTTGAAGTTTGCGCCTTCAAACATATCAAATGGGTTCACAGGAACATCATCATCAAATTCAGGAGCCATAGATTCTGACAGCTTGTCCCAAATTTTCTTGCCATATTTGAACAAGAAAACATTGCCTTCATTTTCAGGATTTGCTGGGTCTTTTACAACCAGGATATTTGAGTAGAATTCTCGCCGACGCTTGCGATTTCGGGCAATATTCTGGTTAGCCTCAATCTCTGTATTCCAGAGCTTGTTATTTTCCTCACAGACCGGACATTTGGTTTGACCCTTGAGACTGGTCGGACAGTTTTCAATATACCAGCCGCTTTTGCCCTTGAATCCATGAGTGAACTTCTCCACCCAAGGAGTTTCTTCGCCTTCGGGCTCTGGGAGAAACCGGATAACAGCATAGCCGTTGCCTGTTTTATCAGTCGCAGCTTTCCAAATCCGATCGTCGGTATATGATTGGGAGTTGCCCTGGGCCATTTTCTCGGACTGATCCAAGATCCTTTCGAGGGACTTTTTGCGGTTTCTTTTCATGGTTTTAAACGACATATTTCTTTCCTTTCGATGTATATAAAATGTGTATCGTTGTATGGTCGTAGTATAAGTCCTTGAACAAGACTATTCAAGGACTATAACATATTTATAACACTTTGTCAAGCGTTATTTTGCTGCGGCATAAGCCCAGCGAAACGCAACAGGGCCGGCCATAGGCTCTGAACAGACGGCTAGGGGGATTAACCATTGGAGATTGGCCATCGCTGACCGGTCAACACCATTACCAATATAAAATCGGCCAACCTCCTCGGTTTCCATCGTTTTAGCTTTTTGGAAATATTCAGTGTTGGATCCTCGGAAAAAGAAAACAGTGAATTCATCATTGTGGCCGTATGCAAAATTTTCCCAATCATTAGCGATCGTTTGTACACCAGTTTCTTCAAAAAACTCTCTCACCATAGCTGCTGTAATATCCGAATCTTCTTGTTCAACCTTGCCGCCGATACCGTTTAATTTACCTTTCTGGAAGGCCGGCCTATTTTTTCTGATAAGGATGACAGCGTCTCTATCCTCGTTAAACATAAAACCACATACATACATCTGGGTCATTCTATAAATTCCACTTGCAACATTCCTCTAATTTTTTCAATATCGATATCGATAAATCTCTCCGTTTTTATGAACAGTTTATATATATCAGGCCAAATGATATCATCTTCCATGAGTCTGTTCCACTTTTTGAGATATGGAAATACCTTATCAAGAGCGATTAATGATAAAATATGAACAGAGCTTCGGAAATACTCTTTCAATAGCCTCGGGTGTTGTCCGTCGATCACTTGAAAAAAACTATCAAGGGTTTCAACTTCGCCATCATATATCAGGCCGGCCATGTAAGAAATATCATTTGAAACGATTTCTGAAAGTTTATCGGTGTCTGAAATCCATTTGATGCCACTTGTGTCGGCTTCGTCGGAAACCAAATCACCAGGCCAACTCATTTTACCAAACACAAAGTTTCCAATAAAATGATTGAGTAGGTCGTCCGGGTCTGGGTATTTGTTAACAAGATTGACGAATACCCATTTATCTTTACGTTTGTCAAATGATGAAGCCTTGGCTCCAGTTTTGCCGTTGTATTTATAGTAGTCGTAGCTATCCGTGTTGAAATGGTTTCTGACGGCTAAATACATCTGATAAGCTTGGAGGGAATTTATTTTCATTAGCCCTAATATATCACAGGCTAGGGTTCGGTGTCAAGCGTGGGTGGAACAGGTCGCGGACTGTCTTTGTCATATTTCACGTTCGCCTCCATTTTGTTCTCTTACAATAGCGGCCGCTGTCCATTCAGCCCATTCAGCCTCAACGTCGATATCATATTCTCTCAATTTTCTCTTACTTGTCGCCCAGGTTGGCGTTCAAATCTTAGTGTTTCAGTCAACGGGCAATCTCGCGCTTTTTGGAAGGAAATTTAAATCCTCAGCTTCTAGCTGTAGCTTAGCTTTGATCTGAGTATTGAGCAGCTTAGCGGCCAGGTCAACTTCCATATCATTTCGCTCACAGTATTCAAGTACCGTGTCCATGATGCCCATATTCCATTCTTTTGAGAGTTTTTCGATCATCAGCGAAAATTCTTTAGGCGTATTTACTTTGATTTGGTTCTCAGGCATTTTTACAACCTAATGTAAAATAGCTGCCTGTATATTGGCAAATCCCATTTGCTTCGCAGGTTAACGGCTGAGAGCATCCATGACAAGGATAAACTTTCTCGGTCCTTTTAATAGCACCGTCAACTACGCTATCGATGAATTCGTTTGACATTTCCGGCTACAGTATGCCTCCAACACTCTTACGCTCAATATCTTTACTGATAGGCTCTGGGTAGTAAATTTCAAGAGCTTTAACCTCTGTAATAGCTTTGAAATGATGGTATTCCCCCGGCTTGACTGTCATATATTCACCAGCCTGTAAGACTGTTTTATCAACCAAGTCATAATCGAGCTTGTAAACATTGATCTCTAACGTACCACTGATTACATAAAAGAGATTCCATTTGAATTGGTGTTTGTGAGTCGAACAATATCCATCATCATTGATTTGAATTCGATGGAGTTCCATCAGTGGTGTTACTAACAGGGTCTCAGTGTTTCCCCAAATTTTACCTTCTTTATTCGCCATGTTCTTGATCTTTCATTTCTATTAAATTCTTGGCATCCTCAGTCAATAGCTGTTGCTCAATAAGCTCTGTCACTACGTATTGGATCTTTTCTTCGCGAAGCTTTTTTGTGTACGCGTCGAGCTTTGCTTCACCGATCACTGTCCGGGTTTCTTTAACGTCCGGTGTTTTATATACCGTAACGTGGTATTTCTTTTCTAATTGTGGATCGTAGCTCATTCTACATCTCCGTAATATGGGCCTATTTCGATTTTCATTTTGGAATATCACCAGCGGGCGAAATACCTATCAGACACAATACTGATTGCCCTTTTCCCAATTTGAGCTGACGCCGTCGTGAGTTCCGTCTTTTCTATAGTATGAAACAACAGATTCTGAGCAAGTTGGGTATCCTGTAATTTTCCATTCTCTTAGCGTATCTAGAACTTGCCGAACACAAACAGGACCAAAACTACCTAATACCGGTGTATTATGTTTGATATGCATATAATTAACCTGCCTCATAGAGCATGTATCAGTTCGGATGTTCTTAGATTGTCGCCGCAGGCTGCAAGAAAAAGCAACAGGGCTAATAGTAGATAGGAATGCTTCATAATATACTCTCAGTTTTCAAAATTATGGAGATTATTCTGTTGCCAGGAAAATCTCGAAACCCCGGTCGACTAGGCAGCTACGGCCATGTCTCCCATATACGCGTTATCGTTTGCGTTTAACGTTTTTGACTTATTAGGCGGTCAACCCATACTTCTCTAGTTCTCTATTCAACACCAGTCGATCCTAATTTCCGCCCCATCAAAAATACACGTTATAAAGAGTGGCTTATTTAAAAACTGACTCTTGTCCAAAAATGGGAGTATTATTTCAACCCAACATGTACTTTTGGTGGAGCAGCGGGGCACTGCCCCCCGGTCCTGTCTGCCTTTCGATCTCCTTCATTGAAGTATTACTTATCCTAACAAACCTCTCATTATTTGTCAAGCTTATATTTTTTCGCCTTTTTGAAAAGTATTGATTGGCGCGCCGGCCCAATATTCGCCCGATCCAAGCATGACGCTCTTGCCGTTGGGCGAAGTCATGATCAGCGTCCAGGTCGAGCCGTCCGGGGATGTGAACAATTCGATGATGTGACCGTTGGCAGCGATACCCATGCCGACCGGTTTTTCCGCATGTTTTTCGAGAAGCTGTTTGACCACTAGGGCCCGGTCGACGCCGGCAGTCTGAACTAAAACAAGCGGAAGTTTATTACTAATAGAATGGTTCCCCACTTTCTCAACCGACGGTTGAGAAAGATTGGCAGCAACTAATTCGGAAGTAATCGCTAAACAACCAAAAAGTGATAGTATAGACGTAATAACTAAAGGTTTAAGTAAGTTCCTCATATTGTCTCCTAACTTTTAAATATTCGGCTGTATAATGCCTAGTTTTATCAACAAATACTTGAGGTTCGTCGCCTTCGACAGCTACAAGGATAACCAATTGCTCAATAGGTATTTCTGTTAATTCTTCAAACATTACAGCATAAGCAGCTTCCTGCAGGAAGTATTTATGTATCCACTGTTTTTGCTGTGGGCGTTTTTTTGTTTTGAAGTCGATAATTGACGGAATTCTAACCCATTCAGCGATTAAATCTGCTCGGCCAGCACTCTCAAGGACATCTGAATAGAGCGGAACCTCTTGAGCGTATACTTTTGTGATATTCTGGTCAAGAATAGGCTTAAGAGAACGAAACAAGATCGTATGGAAAGGCATCTGGCCTTTCATAGGATCGGTTAAATTGTTGAGGTAATCCTCGCACATTTTATGAACTTTGTTGCCTTGAACCGAAGATATCCGTGTTACTCTGCGAGCTTCTTCGTGGCCGACACGTTCTTTCCATTTTTCGATTGCTTGCCTATCTTCCTCAGCTGATTCGTCTGAGGCGTGCTTTAAGACTGTGGTAACAGAAGGATATTGTTTACCTTCTGGTGTTGTGTAATGCCGTCTGCCGTCTTCCCCGGTAATTGAGGGGATATCAGGGAGAATAATATCAGTCTTGTGTTCGAAAATCATGCGCTTTTTCAGTTGCCACAGCTAAACCTCTGTAAAGTTGCCTGTGTTGACTGTTGACCCGCGATGATTATTTTTTACCTTTTGCAGGATTTGTCTCATATCGCTTGATTGTTTGCGAATACCGAGCTTGATCGGATCGCCGATGGTAAGCGTCGTCAAAATCTGCTCAACATCCGGGTTGTCAACCAGATATTTCTCGCGTTCAGCCATCGTCATTTCGACTGTATATTCGCGCTCATCTTGTTTTGTTCTAAATGTATAAATTGGCATTGCCTTAATACATTTCCTGCAAATAATTCTCAAGCTTTAGCAGCTCGAATTCATATTCATTTTTATCGGTTTCAGGGTATTTTGCAAAGAATTTCTGTTCAACACTGTATTTTCCCCACATAAAGTAGGTATCATGCAGCGCTTCGCGAATTTCTGGTAACATCATATCCTCTGTATTTGTTGACTATAAAGCTATTTATGCTTGTCCGTCTCTCGAGCTATCATCTATGATACCTGTTAGGACATAATATTCGATAAGCTCTTTGGCATCACGTACGCTGCGAGCCACAATAGAACGCCACTCTTTGCCGTCCTTTATCAACACAACCTCAATTTGGTCGCCCTTTGCCCGAAACAAGCCATCACGTCCGTCATGTTTTTTCTTCATTTTCATTTTCCTTCCATATACAAAACCGGATAGTGGTTAATCGTCAGCTGAATCTTTATCTTTTTGGATAGAGACATCAATTTCAGCCGACCCTAAATTTTCAAATTTTTCTGGATGCACAGCCACAAATAAATCCCAACATTCATCACAATCAACTCTAGGCTTTCGTATAGCCCTATAACCAGGATGTTTATCGCATGTTTGCATTTATTTTGCCTTATTTATTTTAACAATGAGATTATTTTTATATTCGAGCTCAATTATCTTATCCGCTTCTAGCCTTTTAAGAGACATCCAACATCCTTGCTGGAAACCAGCTCTTGAGCCTGAAACCCAGCTGAGAGTTGTGAATACAATTACCGTGAAAATATAAAACATGAATTCCATTACTTTTTCCCTTTAACATATTCGTTAAGCCAAGCCCAATCACCTGTTTGTGGGCAATACTGAGCTACGCCGTGTTCAGCTGTTCTTTTTTGCCATTGCTGGTCCATCGCAATGGTGCCGGCTAAAAAGCCGAACAATAAAGCGATGGCAGCGGCGCAAATGATATTACCCATCTTCATTCTCCTTATTTATGAGTTCCAGATACCCGGAATCCTCGAAAAGGGTTTCATACCCAAAATCTTCGCCTTCGTCAGCGTCGTCATATTTGATTGTATAGAAGACGCCTGCAAGCTCTATATCCGACAACGGAAACACAGTCTTTGCCGGCTTCTTTTTATAGGTAATAGGCTCTCGATCCCATCGAAATTCTCCGTCAACAAAGACGAACTCATGCCGGGCTGACTCATGCTCAATATTAACAATAGTGCCCAGCTTAATGCCAGCCATATCGAATCGTTCATGGCAAACCTTATCGCCCACGCTTAAAATAATCATTAGGGAGTCCCTCTTATAATAGTATCATTTCTTTTAAACCAATAATAAATGGTTTGGTCTGCATATCGGTTTTTCATTAGCTAAAATCCTTAAAGGTTATTGCCTGTAGCGGTCACCACCAAATTTCAAGTGTTAGATATGGTGCAGGGGTAGATACCCAAAGAACCATGAATAGTGCGGCAAATTCAAGCATTAACTAATCTCTTTCAACATGAACAGTAATTGTCCGTGGAAATACAAGCCCGGAAAAGAGGTCTTGAGGTTGTTGCGAATTTCTTTGACCTCTGCGGTCGAAATATAAGCCATATTAGCGGACTCCAGTATAACGAACTTGGACGGGGGTTACGACATTCAGACCGTTGTGGTCGTTGTCGCGGGCCAGGTGTTCCGCATGATCCTTTGCGAGATCCATGCCGTCAGCCCAGAAACGAAACCAGCCGGTGCCGGTACGTGTTAAACATTCGTAACATTTGGTAGCCATTAATCCATGCCCTCCGAAGCTTTCCGAACTTTGTCGAAACCAGACCGCGGAAACTTCACCGCCTTGCGGGTCTCGATATTTGTCGCCATGCAAGGAAACTTGCGGTTGCGACCGTTGACGCCGGTAAAAACATAGTATTTACCGCGGTGGCTGAATTGAGCGCCGAGCTTACAACCCTTAATATCAGGGTGGTCAACGTTCATTTCAAGCATCGTTTTATAGGAGGAATTTGCGTTTCTGAGGATATTATCGACGGCTAAACCAAACATGATTTTCTCTCTCTTTGTTGAACTCTCTATTATATAATCGCTGATTCCGAAGTATTACCATTGGTTATGATCATCATTTTCAAGTTTCCTCGTATCCATCAAACCATGGGCCCATCCGGGCAGTTACCCTCATAGAAGCTAATGAAGTACCAGTTTTTGAACTTGTTTCAGGATCGCTACAATGCGCCTGCGCTTCTTCAAGTGTCAAGCCAGTCTTTATTGTCTGATTGGGGCGATTTTTATAATTTCGAACGATTTTATACATTGTTAATCAATTTCCTCTTCATAAATCGTGTACATTACGTAATTGATGGATGTCCGTTCGCTGCCCATCGGCCCGCCGAGGCCTGAAAGGTTCTCTGATTCAAGTCTATAAATTTTCATCTTCCTCTCCTACAAAACCAACAGGGCCATCACAGCCGAGTTAGCGGCAAATCCAACAGAGTTGGAAACGATATACAGGGTATCCTTCTGAGCAATTGCCCGGATCAGGAACAGCAGCAGCCCGGCCCAAACCATCAAAACCATGTTCAACGGCGGCAGGTCGTTTGACAGGCCAAAAATGAATGAAAACGACATAGGGAGGGTAGCACCATGGATCGCGAACATTCCGATCCAACCAGCTAGTTCTGCAAACTTTTTATTCATCAAATTTTTATCTCTCTTTCTATTATAGGGTAGCAGTTAGCTACCTTATTGTCAAGGACTTTCTGGATCCTGGTGCCTCTTTTCTTCTCCCGCATGCGGGCCGCAGAGAGCTACCCCATTCGATATCTGAGTATTTAACACAGATTATCCAATTGCCTTGTCGGATAAGAATATAGCCAGTCTTTATTCTCCATAACCCTGACTTCTCGGACAGTTTCGTTTCCGCCCCAAGCAACATGTTTCCCGCCCCGATGGACAGGCCGATCATGGTACCGACGAATTTCACAAACAACTCGATATTTGCCGGGATTTTCTGTTTCAAGCTGCTGGGCAGCCTTTACATATGAAGAACCACGCAATAACCGCCTGGTGTTAACACCAGTCGACCAGGTCTCGCTGAAAGATCCCCATTCTTTAATGTCTCTAAGCATTTCAGCCTTAATATCTTTGATTGATCGAGCCACTATTTCTCTCGCGTTAAGTTGTCGCAAAGCGGACGATAACAAGCCCAAACCTTGCGGTGAACAGAAAAGCCCATACATGAGCGGTGTAATATAGTGCCGTGTGTCATTTTAAGCTATTCCCTCGGTTCCCATGCAATGCAGATTATCTTTTAGGATTTCTTTAAAACGAGCTTCAATCATCACATTTATTTTTTCATGAAGGATTTCAAGATCGTCTTTGAGATCAAAGAGATAAGCATAAAAACAAACAGCTTCCCAAGAGCTTGCCATATAAAACCAATCGCCGGCCATATATGTATCATATGAAGACAGAGCCTTGTCCTCGACTATTTTAGTAAGTACTTGTTTTTGAGTTTTCATTTTCTCTCTCTTTCTATTATAGAATAGCAAAGCGAGAGGCTATTGTCAACCCCTAAAATGGATTATTCCGTGTTTATTTTGCCCGGGTTATATTCAGGAGAGAATTCGATGGTTGTAATGTTTGGATGATCTTCAAATATCCATTGAAGCTGTGTTTTATCACAAGGACCATATAAAATGAGAGTGTTTTCATCAACAATCCAAGGTTCTAATCCGGGATATCCAGGAGATGCTTGTCGATCCTTTCGTCGATCCGGTGGATCTCTTTCGGTACCTCTCTTTCTAAGGTTCTTATCCTCATACTCAACGTCGCCATTGCCATTGCGCCGACTAATACCAGGAATAGAAGACCCGCTGTTATCCAATTCATAATCATTTTCTCCTGTTTCTTCATCAAATTCAAGGTCGTTATCAGGCAATTCCTGAATATTCTTAAAAATTGGTGGGACTGTATCGTCTTCCACAATTACAGTTGTTTTTTCTTTATGTAAAAGAGCTCGACCAGCTTGATTAACTACAAACACTTCACCATCTGAGCTCATATTTGTGATTATGATTGGGCCTCTATTTTTTACAACAATCATAGATTTTGTGTTTTCAGTTGTTATAAAAGCTGCTGGAGTAGTAGCGGACATTCTAGCTGATGAACAAGTGAAAATTCCATAGAGAATATCAATCATATCAAGGTCTGAGATTCTAGCTCGACTTTTAGGACCTATCGTTAAAAGCCCTTCATTATCAAATTTAATATGAGCAAAACCAGAATCGGTTGTGATGATATACCCTCTGTCGATATTATCACCGATTTTAGCGTCAACTTCTATACCTTCTTTATTTAATATAGAGACTTTACCATCAATTTTATTAAATTTGCCTATCATTGCTTTTCTATACCTTTGAGTAAGTCTTCCCACCACATTCCTGTAAGGTTTTGAGCTCTTAGGTTCCGAAACTTCCAGTCTCCTTTAGGAAAAACAATGTAGTAATTAATATGTGGCGTTACCTGAGCAAACCAATCGAAATAAGCGACCCGCCGGTCTGTGTCATTATATGACGCTCTAGTGGATTTCTTCCCGGGAAACATATTGCTGATAGATTGTTCACCTTCAATCACAAAATCAAAACCAATAAGATAGAGCTCAGTTTTCTTCATACGTTGAGCTTCGATCATGGCATTCATGCCTGCGTTTGAGCGTGGCCGTTGAATTCTACCTTTGTGATATTGGGGTAGCTCAAATTGTTCTTCGAGGGGAGGGAAAATGCAGCGATCCTCAGGGAACCCGCCTTCTTTAATCATTTCTTTTCGATAGTCTTCAATAGATATGGTGTAGTCAGGAAAAGGAAAAACCGGCTCGGGATATTTTTTATGATATTCAACATCTTCAAACTCACTGAACAGTAAATTACACCCAAAAGACGTCCCATGGCCTTTTAGAGCGAGAAGGTCTAAATTTTTGCGAGTACCGCCGTTGCCTATAATAAAGGCTATTTTATCGGTATTCTTCTTGGAGCTCACCTTCGAAATCCTCGAATTCATCATACATTTTAGTTAATTTTTTCAGCTGAGCGTTACTCAGTTTCATTTTGTCTTGGCTGTGTTTAGGCTTTTTTAATGTGCCCCAATCGTTATCCCTAGTCCTACCGTGTTTAGACTTTGTTTTAGACATTAGCCGTCCAGACCTTGTATATCAGGGAAGGCTTCTTTAACAGCAGCTACGGTAACTCCTTTAATATTTCGGTTTTTGATTTCAAGAAGAACCTTAGCGTCATTCGGATCGACAGATTCAAGAACGCCCACAAAAATATCTTCCAACTTAGTTTTACTAGCTGGAGCTCTTCCTGATTCAGCAACAAAATATTGAAACATACGGACTTTGCCCCAAAATGTTCCTTCTAGATCGGCATGATCGGGAACTGGATTATAGGGCGGATCCCCCTCAGGCAAAAGCCAATTGATGTTTTTATTATAGGTATAAGCCAGGACCTCCTGTAGCTGCGGCGATGCATTGTCTCGAAGCACCTTTACCTTACCTGCCTTTGTTTTTGCCTGCCGGCAGGCGCCTACAATTTCGAATAATGCTTTTCTTCGTGCCATTTTAAAAATCTCCAATTGATGATAGTAGGTTTCTGAGTTTGTTTTTGATGAAATAATCCAGAAGGAATTTCCGGCTACCTTCTGGTTCTGTTTCTAATTGATTGAGTGTTTCTTTGCGGAGCCAAATTGGAACCAAAGAAAGGTCAACCATTTCTTGATTACGCTTCCAGTTTCGAAGCATTTTTTCGTCACAAAATTCTTCTGGATCTTCTTCCTCTAACCAGCCTTCTAGAGCTTTTGATCTAATAGGTTGCGACCTAGCCCCTGTAACAAATGTGTCGTCGCTTGACAGGATATTCGGTACGCCATCGCCTCGATCCCCTTTGATGATATGCTCACGCAGGTATTTGACGGGATCTGGGTGCCTGATAAATTTTTTCTCTCGCGGCGACCATTGATCGATGCCTTCATATTTCTGGAGCTGAATGAAATCTTTATCGGAAGACACTATGAGGATTTTTTCAGGTTCGCTTGACCTGGGTAGCGGTAGTTCGATTTCAGAAGCTTTTTCTTCACAAATCACACCGATGATATCATCAGCTTCAGCGCGCTTGACTTGAATAACTTTGTAGGGGAAAAAGGTTCTAAGCTCTTCTTTGATATTATCAAGAACTCCAAAAATCTGGTTCCAGTCGTATGGAGATTCTTTCCTATCGATTTTGCGATGAGCTTTGTAATAGGGAAAGACTTCTTTTCGCCAATAGTGCTTATCGTCGCAGGCGATAATAATTTCTCCGTAGTCCGGATAGAACTTTTTACGTACGCTTCTGATTGAGTTTAAGACCATGTGTCGAATGAGCGGTTCATCGGCAACATTGGATTTAGTTTGGCTTAGATGGATCATCAGGTTGGCAATGACCACGCCGTTGAAATCAACAATAATCATAATTTAATTACTATAGCATGCCTTTACGGCGGTGTCAAGCTAGATGACGCCGCCGCCAAAGCTCATGCTGGCGGAGCCGCCATCACCACCTTGTTTATAATCGCCTTCGTATGGGTTAACCCAATCGAATGGTTTAATATATCCATGTACGCCCATTTTATTTCTCCTTCTGTTCAACTCTATTTATAAGGAATGTTTCAACTCATTAACAATTTGATGGATAAGCTCAATTGTCTTTGGATGAAGTTTCATTTTTGCCCATGCATCGTTGAGCCATGTCCAATCGTTTGGATCAGGCCATTTACCTTTATATGCCCTGCCAGCTCCCATCCAATCAGCAACCATTTCACGGACTGCCCATTCTGGCATAGGAATGGCTTCGTTGTCTGGATGTGAATTGATTGCCGGTTGAGAGAAGGTTGCGCCATCTTACATACTTAAAAATTATCAAAGTTCTAAATCCTGTCTCTCTGCTTTCTTTCTATCACGGCGTTCAATATTAATTCTTGACATGGGATTATTGTTTCCACGCTTTATCTTATCAGGATTATCTCTATAATGCTTTTTGAGGGCTTCACTAATTCTAGTCTTAGTTTCATCGGTGACTATTGCACCATATCTTGGATTATTCTCTCCCTTGTATGACCTTCTAACTCTATCTCCATTTTCATCTGTATAGTATAACAAATTATTATTTACTAGATCATTTGCCCTCTTACGAAATTTCTCTATATTTTCTGGCGTATGTTTCTTACCATGCATACCATTTTTCTCTCCTAAAGGTTTTTTATCTGGATTATCTATATAAAATTGTTTCCGCCTTTCACTCAGTTTCTCTCTTGTTTCTGGTGTATGTTTCTTACCATAAAAAGAATTATTCTCACCAGACATATCTATACCATCCAGTTCACCCTTTGCAGCAATAGCTGCTGCACCTGCATCCCTACTGTCTCCTCTAGGAATAAGGTCTATTATCCATTGCGCTGGTGTGATATACTCAAATAGTGGCTCTAGGTCATCACACTTATATCCCCAATGAATGAGTGCATGGTCTTCTCTTGTAACTTCTACGATGTTTTCTGAAAAATCAGGGTCTATACCAAGTTCCTTGCATCTATATCTTGGTATGATATGATGTTTGTGTTTCAAAGTTAATAAAGCGTATTTGGTTGCTGGGCTGTTCATTT
>CEPX01198237.1_pt1 | contig 13540 bp, 17 predicted proteins | sample 361361 | NCBI WGS metagenome assembly CEPX01 (sample SAMEA2619974, study PRJEB7988) | marine metagenome | biome: marine biome (ENVO:00000447); feature: mesopelagic zone (ENVO:00000213) & marine oxygen minimum zone (ENVO:01000065); material: "saline water (ENVO:00002010), including plankton... | reverse complement strand
TCTATACTAAACATTCTAAGAAAAATTGAAAATGCCTAAGCTTTATATACAATATAGCACTCCCTTTTAGTATGAAACTAAAAGAACTTAACATTCCTAAAGAATTCATAACAACCCTAAAGAATTATGGTGTGGATGAATTAAGACCTGCACAAAAAAAGGCAATCCAAGGAGGATTACTTGACTTTAAATCACAGTTAATCTGTACACCAACTGCTTCTGGGAAAACATTAATTGCAGAATTAGCGGCAATAAACAATATCACAAATGGCAAAGGAAAGGTTATCTACATTGTTCCGTTAAAAGCTTTAGCAAGTGAAAAATTCAAAGAACTGAAAAAACGATACAACGCTTTCTTCAGAATCGCACTATCTATAGGAGACATTGATTCAGCTGACTCCTACCTCACAGAATACGACTTTATCATCTGCACCGCTGAAAAACTAGATTCTTTAATTCGACACCAAGCACCTTGGTTAAAATACGTATCACTAGTAGTTATCGACGAAATTCATCTATTAAACGATCCTAGTCGTGGCCCAACCCTAGAAATATTAATTACAATCCTAAAACAACTTCTGAAAAACATCCAAATCCTAGGATTGTCTGCAACTATTGGAAATCCAAAAGAACTAGCTGAATGGCTACAAGCAACCTTAATAGAAGACACCTGGAGACCTGTTAAACTGCATAAAGGTGTATATTTGGAAGGGAAGGTTGAGTTTACTAGTTAGATTTAAAAGTAATACTACATTCTCCTAAGATATGAGATCACACCTTAGACCAGGACCTAATCAACCATTGTATGATGCTCAATTAGAATTAAGAACCATCCTGGAAGGCTCTGGATCAACTGTGGTAAATACTCAATTTAGACGTGGAGATTCTATTAATTGTTTTGTCCAGGTAGACAAAGGACAACTAACCCATTTGGCAGGGTATCTTACTGCTCAAGTAGAAACCCCTGGACAACAAGCACCTCAAATACAGTATGAGGGGGAAAGAGGGAAATATATATTTGTGGAAACTCCCATGTCTCAGGAAGAATTTGAAGAGGCCGATACACAGGGTGTCCACCCTGTAACACCTACTTCAACTCCCTAAACGCTTCTCCTAACAACGTTAAAATAGTTATTCCAGAAATAAACCGATAGAATCCTACCAATATTAACGGCACAACAACTGTAAATGCAGCAAAGTAATTGATAAATGTTATTACGATCCCTAATAAAATACTATAGATCATACCCACAATCCATGCAGAAAAATACGTCCAAGTAAAAGCATTAGTAAGCACATGTTTAATGCTATATGCTTCCTTGAGCTGACCCATGTCGATATACAATAACACTGCATAGGGTGTAATGTAGGCTGTAATTATGGCCAATACAATAATTACAATCAATAACGGTCCTGATCCTCGTAAGACTGTGAGTGGATTACTTCCTCCAATGAGACCAAATACCTCACTACCGAGTCCAAAGATATAAAATAATAAAATCACCGGAACCATATAGGATAATCCAATTACAGCAGATAATGCTCCTTTAATAAAAAGTTCTGGCCAATCACTCCACTCTGGAAGTCTTTTGTTGTTCGCTATAGTATTCTTTGCAGCTACTAATGTATATCCTGTTGCAAAGAATGTTGTAACAATATTCAGATAAGGCACCATATAGAGAAATGCACCAATTAACAACTTCTTCCAGTCTGTGAAAGGTCTTTTAACAGCTCCTGCTATATCCATAACATATTTTTAATAAGAAGCCTATAAAAAGGTTGTTGTTAGAGCCCCAAACTACCCAAAACCTTCTCTTTATCAAAAACTTCCAGGTCTTCATACTGTTGTCCTGTCCCTAAGAATAATATTGGCTTCTTAGTAACATACGAAACACTAACAGCAGCTCCACCCTTATCGTCAACATCTGCTTTAGATAAAATTATCCCATCAATATTAACAGCTTCAGAAAACTTTGTAGCCTGCTCAACACAATCATTACCAGTAATGCTTTCACCAACAAATACAGTCATGTCAGGTTTAGCAACTCGAATAATCTTCTTCATCTCTTCTAACAAATTATCATTAGAATGTAGTCTTCCAGCAGTATCAATAAGCACTGCATCCATATTCTTAGCTCGTGCGTGTTCTATGGCATCGTAAGCAACCGCAGCTGGATCACTTCCATAATCATGTTTTACCAAACGAATATCTAAAGCATCCGCATGTTTCTGTAATTGGTCGATGGCAGCAGCCCTAAATGTATCCCCTGCAGCCAAAACAACCTTCAAACCTTTCTTTTGGAGCATCTTTGCAACTTTAGCAATAGAAGTTGTCTTTCCAGAACCATTCACACCAATAAAACAAACCACAAATGGTTTTTTATGGTGAATCTTACTGACTAAATCAATAGGCTCAAAACTGAGAATACCATCCAAGCTGTGTTTTAATGAATGTATTACAGTATCACCAACCTTTCCTCTTGGAATAGGTTTTGTAGTTAAATCATTCTTAAGATCGAGTTTAATCTTTTCAATAACAGCAGTAGCAACATTGTTTTCCAACATCGCCACCTCTAGATTCCAGAATAATTCTTCAAACTTAGGCTCTGATAAGGTAGTTGTAGTAATAGGAGCAACAATCTTTTTGAAAAAACTTTTTTTCTCTTCTTTTGGTTCTTTTATCGGTTCAGAAACCACTTCAGGAGCCTCCTTTTCTACTGGCTTTGGAATGGACTCTTTTACTTCCTCTTTTTGCACTTCTGGTTGAGGCTCTTCTTTTGTCTCCTCTTTTACTTCTTCCTTAACTTCCGCCTTAACTTCTTCAGAAACATCATCCTTAACTTCCTCTTTAACTTCTTCTTTTACTTCTTTCTTCTTAGAAAAAAACCGTTTAAAGAATCCTTGCTTCTCTTCAGGTTCTTCACTCTCTTCTTGGACAAGATCTTCAACTTTTTCTTCTTTTGCTTCCTCAACTTTTTCCTCTGGTTCGGGAACCGGTTCTTCCTTAACAGGCTCTGGAATGGGTTCTTCTCTAACAGGTTCAGGAATAGGCTCCTCCTTAACAGGTTCAGGTGTAGACTCTTCTTTTGGCTCTTCAGCTACATCTTCCTTCACATCCTCCTCCACTTCCTTAGAAAAAACAGAGATTGCACTCTTTAGTCGATCTTTTAGCTTACCAAACATCTATTTCACCAATTGTTGGATATCTTGCTCCAATTTCTCAGATTGAGAATGAAGTTGTTGAAATTGCACAACCAATTGTGCATAGACATCTTCCATCTCTTTCTGCTGGGAAGCAAGCATCTCGTTTACTTCAGAAAAACTCTTTGTAACAGTAGTATTTCCACCTACATTAACGAAGAGATCCTTATTATCAAGTAATGATGTTTTCATGAATACACCATTGGCAACTGGAACGAGCATCTTAGAACCTTGTTTTACCTCTTTCATCTCTTCAAGATGGGCAATAACATTAGCTATATCTTGTAATTGTTCCTGCACAGTCTCAATCTGCTTTTGGAGCTGTTGGACCTGCTGTTGTACCATTTGGTACTCCACATAGGCCTGTTTCATCTCTTTCTCCTTTGCTGGATCATTTGCCATAGAAATCACGAGGATAGGGGTTTTTATAAAGCTTTTGTTCAGACTAAACCCAATTCCTTCTCAGCCTGCTTTTTTGATTTTTTTAGAAACAACTGTATATCACCAAATTGCTCTTTTTGTTCAAGATCGAGTTTACGATCTGTAGTTAATTGCAACACAGGAAGAAATGTCAGAACCTTATCCATCTTCTGGGCTTCATCAGGTAACAAATGATGAAAGTAGATTGGCTTTTTCCCTAATTTAAAGAATGTTAACACTTTATTATAGACTTGACGTACCATCAACCCCACATCCATCTTTATAGGTTGATAGGCAAAGTTTCCAGCAGGAATTGATTTCATAACTCGTCTTTTTTTAACTTCTAGAGCTTGTTCAAGGGCATTCACCAAGTCATAGATACTGACCTTTCGTTTACGAGGCTGTGGAGTCCTAGGAATTAATTTGGTGGCTTCCTCTGGAGTTAACGGTCTTGCCTGCAAGTTCTCTAACTCTTCATAGAACTCCTCAGAGCTCATATCTTCAGTACTACTTATCAACCTATCAAGCTCGACTAAATCCTCCTCTACAAACCGAGTTGACTTCAATCGTAATAAAATAGCTGCAGCCAAGACAACTTTTCCACTTAACTTAAAGTCTGCCTCCTTCATCTGCTTAACAGTATCAATATAATCTTTAGTAAGTTTAGTAAGATCCACATCCCAAGGATTCATCCCTTGCTCTTTGATTAAACTATAGAGAATAGACTGCCAAGTAATGTCATCCTCTTCCAATAATAGTTTGAATACTTTTTCTTGCATGGTGTTTTTGTATAGGAATGTAAAGATTAAAGCAGCTTAATGATATATAAAGATTCCGCAATAAAAAACTCAAACAGAAGTTGATATGAACCCGGGTAAGATAAAGAAATGCAGTGGCCGGGATTGCTTTGAAATCAAAGATTTCCAAGCCATCAGAAATCGAAGATTTCTGATATGAACCCGGGTAAGATAAAGAAATGCAGTGGCCGGGATTTGAACCCGGGTAAGAGCCTTGGCAAGGCCCTATCATGGCCACTAGATCACCACTGCATTATAATTTTCAATAAAAATCAATGAAAATGATTCTCTTCTTTCTTCTCAGGAACTTTTCCAGCCACAATATCTTCCCAAGTTGTAATGTTTTTATCCAAAAAGTAGTTTAACTCCTCTTTGATATCAATAAACTCCTTATAGATATTCTTAATGTAATCTACATCGCCAGATTCATCTTTCCAATTCAAACTCACCTTAAAAGATTTCTTAATCCAAAGAGATAATTTCGCTATAACTTGAAACAATCGTTTATTATCATCTTCTGTCATGGCTTCATGCTCTTTCATACTCACAACAAAGTTTGGCGCAGGAATATAGAAACTATGGAGGTAATTAGTCCAACCATTAAAAGCTTCGACCATTTTGTGTCGAACTGCAACTAATAATTCTCCAACAAACTCTTGTTTGCCATCAACGATGAGAATTATACCAAAGTCAGCATTTAACTCGTCGAAACTAGGTAAGTCATACTTTTGCTGTTTCTCAGCATACAGTTTCCTAAACTCTTCTCCCATCCCCATTGTGATACCTAAATGATATTTTACTGAAATAATGAATGGGCCTGGTCGGACACAAACCTAAGGGTTGCACCCGAAAGACCCCTGCGGACGATTAAAGGGATTTCGCTTTGCGCAATCCCTTGAACTGCCCTGTCTCCAGTAATCATATAATGGGCCTGGTCGGACTCGAACCGACGATTAACGCCTTGTAAGGGCGCTGTCATAGCCACTAGACCACAAGCCCATCTACAATTGAAGAAACAAAGACCATTTAAAAAGATTATTGTTTATTACGATAGTTTCGCCATCTACATCTCCATTCGTGAATTCTTGCCCTAACATCCCAGTATATATTACCTAAAAAATTATCCTCACCATGAGCAACACTATTCAATTCCTGAAATGCATTTTGCCTCTCACTTTCAATCTCTTTCCTGCTTGGATGGTCAGAGGGAAGTTCTTGATCATTTATTTGACTAAGTGCCTCTGTAAAATGAAGTTTTGCCCCTAAGAATTTACCCCGTTTCACTAAAGCCTTTCCCATACCAGTATGCGCATAAATATTAGAATAATCCTCTCTTAAAGCCTTCTCAAATGTCTCCTCAGCCCTATGCCACATTTCCCCCATAATGTAACACCGACCAAGATTAGTTAAGACCATTTCTTTCCTTGCACCTCTTTGCAACGCATCTGTATATCTATCAATTGCTGGACCATATTGACCTGTATCAAAATAACAATCTCCTAAAAAACCATGAACATTTGAAAGAGAATTATCACTGTCTAAAACTTCATTTGCTAATTTAATTGCCACTTCCAATTTACCAGCCTCTTTAGCAATTCCAGCAAGCATCATTGCTTCTTGGATAGTTTCCACAGTTTGGTCTATGTTCATAAAGCTAGGATTCCTAGCTGCTTTAAAAATCTTTACCAAAGAAACCTTTAAAAACAACTGACGTTCTCTAGAACTCATGGCCCCATTGCTTAGCCTGGTTAGAGCGCCGGTCTTATATGACCGCTAAGGTTCCAATGTATTTTAACCTTAGAAGCTTAGATAGCCGGAGGTCGCGAGTTCAAATCTCGCTGGGGCCACTTTAATTTTTTGGAATTATCAAAAATTCAACCGAAACCCATAAAAAGGATAACTTATGGTTGGTGCTAATGAATATACTATTAGTCTATCCAAAGTATCCAAACACATTCTGGAGTTTTAAATACGCTCTCAACTTTGTAAATAAAAAAGCATTATTTCCACCTCTAGGGTTAATGACTGTCTCTTCACTCCTCCCAAAAGAATGGAAGAAAAAACTAGTGGACACAAATATAGAGACATTAACAGATGAACAAATAGAATGGGCAGACATGGTAATGATTAGCGCAATGATTGTCCAGAAAGATTCTGCAATCAATATCATAGAAAGATGTAAATCTTTTGGAAAAAAGGTTGTTGCAGGAGGACCAGTTTTTACCACTAAACACCAGGATTTTAAGGAGGTCGATCACTTTATCCTAAACGAAGGTGAAATCACCATACCTCAATTTGTTCAAGATCTGAAAGAAGGAACTCTAAAAAAAGTATACACCTCGCTAGAAAGACCTGATGTCACCAATACCCCTCTTCCTGATTGGTCACTAATTAACATGAAAGCATACTCCTCTATGGCTGTCCAATACTCCAGGGGTTGTCCGTTTAACTGTGAGTTCTGTGATATCATTATCATGAATGGGAGAGTCCCTAGAACTAAAACACCTGAACAGCTTGTTGGTGAAATGCAGGCACTAAAAAATGCAAACTGGAAAGGCCCAGTATTTATTGTGGATGATAATTTTATTGGCAATAGGGGAACAGTAAAAAAAATGCTACCTTCGTTAATTCAGTGGCAAAAAGAAAATAAATATCCTTTTCCTTTAATAACAGAAGCATCTACAAATCTTGCAGATGATGAAAAACTTATGCAGATGATGAGTGCAGCAAACTTCTACAAAGTATTTCTAGGAATTGAAACACCCAATCCAGAGTCGTTAAAAGAATGCTCTAAAGTGCAGAACCTAAAAGGTTCTCTAGTTGAAAATGTTAAAAAAATCCAGGCACATGGCATGCAAGTGTTAGGGGGATTTATCGTAGGCTTTGACTCTGATACTGAAAATATCTTCCAGACACAAATAGACTTTATCCAAGAAGTTGGTGTAGTAACAGCAATGGTTGGTATCTTAAGTGCTCTTCCACAAACAAGATTATGGCACAGACTAAAAGACGAAGGACGTCTAGTAGAAGATGCAACAGGAGAAAACACAGATGGCACCATAAACTTTATCCCTAAAATGGGAAAAGAAAAATTAATCGAAGGCTATCATGCAATCCTAAAAAGTATCTACAGCCGTAAACAGTACTACAAAAGAATCAACAATCTGTTAAAAGTCTACAAACACACCGTCAAGATGAAACTCCACAAAGAGGATTTTCTAGCATTCTTTAAGAGTATCTGGAAAATTGGGATTATCTCTAATTCCAGATTTCAATATTGGAAACTCATGATAAAAACATTTTTTACTAAAAGAAAATCCCTAGCAGTTGCCGTTAGTATGGCAATCTGGGGTATTCATTTTGAAAAAGTCATGAAAAAGATGACTGCCTAAAAGTTTAAATATGCTCCTTGTTTTCTTTACTATATGCCAGAACTACTCGCACCAGCAGGCAATGAAGACTGTCTAGCTGCAGCAATTAAAGCAGGAGCTGATGCAGTCTATTTCGGAATCAAAGGATTCAATATGCGTTCTCTAGGGAAAAGAAACTTTGAATTAGAAGATCTAAAAAGAATTGTAGGGATATGCCACAAAAGTAAGGTAAAAGCCTACCTAACAGTGAATATCATAGTGTATGATGAAGAGATGAAACAACTAGACCTTATTCTAAAAACAGCAAAAAAAGCAAAGATTGACGCCATTATAGCTTCTGATCTATCTGTAATCCAAAAAGCACATGAACTAAAACTACCAATCCACATATCTACACAAGCATCTGTCTCAAACTATGAAGCAGTAAAGTTTTTTTCAAGATATGCAGAGAATGTTGTGTTAGCTAGAGAATTAACATTAGACCAAGTAAAACATATCAAAGAGAGCATAAAAAAAGACAAACTAAAAGGAGTTTCTGGAAAACTAATCCTAATAGAGTGTTTTTGCCATGGTGCCATGTGTATCTCAGTCTCTGGTAGATGTTTTATGTCACAAAACACCTATGGGAAGTCAGCCAACAGAGGAGAGTGTCTCCAAAACTGCAGAAGAGGCTATAAGATTACAGATATAGAGACAAATAAGGAATTAGAGGTGGACAACCAATACGTCATGAGTCCAAACGATCTCTGCACATTAGAGTTTTTGGACAAATTAGTAGAAGCTGGAATTGACATCTTTAAGATTGAAGGACGTGGAAGACCAGCAGACTATGTCTACACTGTTACTAAAGCATACAAAGATGCTCTAATCGCTATTAAAGATAAGAAATATACCGATAAAGTAAAAAAAGAATTGCTTAAAAAAGTTAAAACAGTCTACAATCGAGGATTTTCTGATGGTTTCTATATGGGTAAACCGTTAGAGCAATGGTCTGGAAAATATGGCAGTAAAGCAACAGAACAACGAGAGTATCTAGGAGTTGTTACTCATTATTATCCTAAGAACAAAGTAGCTGAAATCAAACTAGAAACAAATGATATTTCCCAAGGTGATGAGATTGCATTTACAGGACCCACTACTGGTTTTTTTAGACAGAAAGCAGTAGAACTCCAGATTAACCATAAAAAGATCGCTAAAGCCAAACAAGGACAAAAAATAGCCATTAAAGTCAAAGAAAGAGTAAGAGAGAATGATAAGTTCTTTGTTATAAAGGAGAAAGCTTTATAAAACAATATTCAAACCAAATTCTAATGCCCCCGTGGTGTAGTCCGGCCAATCATCTCGCCCTTTCGAGGCGAGGACTCGGGTTCAAATCCCGGCGGGGGCAGTTTTTCTCTTAGAGTATAACATTTCGAGTCCGACTCGGGTTCATGTCAAGCTCTGCTTGATGGGTTGTGCGCCGAAGGTGCACAAGCAATCCCGGCGGAGGCATATTACTCTCATTTAGTTTTTCTTTGTGTTTCACGTTTTTCAACTGAATCAAAAACTTCTTCTCCGTCTAAATCAAAAAAACGAAAAAAACTTTTTCCAGATGAATCCCTAGCATAATAGATCAGTATAGGCTGATTGCCATTCTCTTTTCCCAGTACTAACAATGATCCTTGAAATCGTAGTAAACCTTGTTTAGTTGTATATTTAGATGCCATGCCCTCAGAGTAATTCTTCCATAACGGACCAAAGTTTTTGGCTTGAAAAAAAGGACCAGTAGAATCACGTTCATAAAAATTTGGTTCACCATCAATGATACATTCAATTCGAAATTTATTTCCATTAACGAGGTTATACCTTACCCTAAATTCTCTGTCTATAACAGAACTTACCAATCGTGAGGTGATATAAATATTTTGACCCAAGTCCGAAAATTGGTAACAATATTGAGGCGGGGTATCCTGATCAACAATATTTGCCTTCCGTACAAATGAGTTTTCGGCAAAGAGGGGTAAGATTCTTCGGGAGTAAATATTTTGAGCCCACTTCTCCACAAGAAAATCTATGGCATTGGTATATGCTTGCTTATGATTACTATCTAAATTAAAAATATGTGCCAATCCTTCAGAGTAAGTCTTCCTAGCGCTAGTCTCCCTAAGCTCTAGCAATCTACCCTGAACATCGTATGGAGCCATATATTTGAAAGTGTCGTATGTATATATTAACTTTTTCAGAATAATTACGTATAGATGTACCAACATCCATATCCCTCCACATAAATCCTTAAAAACCAACTCCCATTACTCTTAACTGGGGGTAAATACATGAATAAAGTGTTGCTAGCGTTAACAATCTTCTTTTTAGGATGGGTGGGGTCATCTCTAGCTGCATCCATAACCATTCCACCGATTAATTCTGGAACAGATGAACAACCTTTCCTAGAAAATATCCTCTCCTTTGCCCCAGAACGACCATCTCCTTCAAATTGGATAGAAGAACACCAAATCCATGTCACAAAAAACAAAGTAACATTAGATCTAAGAGATGCAGAATGGGCAACATTTACAGATACAAACTCCATGGATCCTATCATAGATGATGGCTCAAATGCAATTGAGATAGTTCCTGAAAGACATGATCAACTCAAAGTAGGAGATATTATTTCCTATGAATCAGACTATGCAGAAGGAACTATAATCCATAGAATTGTCGAGATTGGAGACGATGGTGAGTGGTTTGCCAGACTCAAAGGAGATAATCTAGACTTCCAAGACCCTGGAAAGATTCGTTTCCACCAAATAAAAAGAGTAGTTGTAGGAATTTTATACTGATGGCAGATAGAGACATAGAAGAAGCAATTAAAGAAGAAGAAGAGCTAGAAGAAGGAACTGTTGATGATCTTACTAAAGAGACTATTTCTCTAGATGATGAAGATGAAGAGTATGAAGATCCTGTCTCTAAAGAATACAAACGTGATATGCAGAACTGGTTGGGCTTTCAGAGAAGGGAAGAGTAAGGAAAGAATTAAAAGCTCTCCTTGATTTTCCTCTATTATGCAAAGACTACGGAAAACTACAGGACGTGCAGCTGAATATTTAAGCAATAAATCGTTAGAGGTATGTGTTAGCGGCTCATCGTTTGCGATTATACTCCCAGAAGTGAAGCATATTACTCAAAATCCTAACTACAAACCAGCCCCTCCAGGAGTAGAGGAAGCAATATTTCTTCCGTTAGGAACTATGTTACTGTGTCTAGGAATAGGCACCCATCTACTCTATCATTGTACTAAAAAAGAGGGATTTAAAACTGTTAGAAATATCAATTATGGGTTAGCATTAGCATGCTACGCTAAAGGTCTTTTCTAAACAACAATATTTTTAAGTCCTACTACATTCTCTATCTCTATGAAAATAGGCATAGCAGACACCATGTTTGCACAATTCGACATGGGTGAATTAGCAGTTAAAACTATTAGTCTTAACGCTCCAGAGCTCCAAATAGAGAGATATACAGTCCCTGGAGTAAAGGATCTTGCTGTAGCTTCTAAAAAACTGATAGAAGAACTAAAATGCGATATAGTTCTTGCCTTTGGTATGGTTGGAAAACAACCACTCGATGAACAATGCGCCCATGAAGCTAACCTAGGATTAATCCAAGCTGAATTAATGACAAATAAACACATTATTAAAGTATTTGTCCACCAACAAGAAACAGACGATCCAAATAAACTCATAGAAATATTCAAAGACAGAACTTCCAAACATACCCTAAATGCAATCGAATTGTTAAAAGGACCAACTACGCTCCAACCTAAGGCAGGTCAAGGTAAAAGACAGGGTGGAGAGGACGCAGGACCACTATGAACATAGCAATACTAACAGCAGAATACAACAAAGACTTAACAAAACATATGAAAGAGGTAGCTCAAGCTGAACTTTCTTCATTAAATGCAGAAGTAACTCAAGTTGCTTTTGTTCCTGGTGTTTTAGATATGCCATTAATTGCAAAGAAACTTCTCCAAAAGGTAGACGGATTAATTGTTCTAGGCATTGTCATCAAAGGTGACTCAGACCATGACCAAGTAGTTGCCAACCATTCTATATCAAAACTTAAAGATATAGAAATAATGACAGAAAAACCCATTGGCTTTGGCATTATTGGTCCAGGAATTAATCTAGAAAAAGCAAGAGAACGAGTTGAATCCTATGCTAAACACGCTGCACAAACAGTTGTGAGGCAAATCAAGACAATACAAGATTTAAAATGAACACAGCCTATATGCAGAAAGCCTTAGAGCTAGCTGCTAAAGGTAAGCTTTCTCCCAGTCCTGTGGGATGTGTTATTGTTAAAGACGACATAATTCTAGGCCAAGGCTATCATAAAAAAGCAGGTTCTGATCATGCTGAGATAGCAGCCATAAAAGACGCAGAAAAAAAGGGAAATACTGTAAAAGATTCAACATTCTACGTCACACTAGAACCTTGCAACAGCTTCGGTAGAACTCCTCCTTGTGTTGATAGACTCATCAAAGAAAAAATAAAGAAGGTAATTATTGCAACTCTAGATCCAAACCCTAAAACTCACAGTAAAAGTGTAGCTAAACTAAAAGCAGCTGGAATTGAAGTCAGAGTTGGTCTACTAGAAGAAGAGGCTGACAAACTCATCCTTCCATTCTTTGCAGAGATCAAACAAAGACCATTTATTCTCTTAAAAGTTGCCATGACTGCTGATGGCTTTATCGCCAAAAACAACAATAAACGATTACTCATCACAGGAAAAGAGAGTAATCACTGGGTGCATTGCAAACGAAGAGAGGTTGATGCAGTATTAATTGGCAAAAACACAGCTATAACTGATAATCCTCAGCTCTCTTCAAGATTAGAGGATACAATCTATCCAACAAGAATTATCCTGGACAGTAAAGGAACTATAAAAAATCTAAAATGTCTCTCACTTCCAGGAAAAACAATCATCCTAACAGCTAACAAAGACTACAAGAATAAAAAAGCAGAAATCCTCCTCTGCAAGACAACAAATAACAAGATTGACATTAAAGATGCATTGGCAAAACTCAAAGACCATGGCATTAAGTCAATCATGGTTGAAGGCGGTTCAGAAACAATTAAATCATTTATCGACAATCAGCTAGTAGATCAGTTTGCCTTATTTGTGGCACCAAAAGCAATTGAAGAAGGAATTCCATTCTACAAAGGAATTACACCAGGTAATATGGTCCAAAAACTCAACCTAAGAGTGCTACATAGTTGTGATAAAGGAGTGGATAAGCATATTCTAGCCAAACCCATAACTTTATAAAGGGTTAGCGACCCCTTATCCTTATCAAATTAGCACGGAGAAAGCACCTGATAAAAATCATTTAGCTTTTTCTTACCGGTGCTGGAGTGAAATAACATGAAATCATTTAATGAATTAGGACTTAGTCCTGAATTTAAACAAACAATAGAGAAACTAGGTTTTACAGAACCAACTGAAATCCAAGCTAAATCCATCCAAGATATCCTTGATGGAAAAGATGTAATTGGAGAGTCAGCTACAGGATCAGGTAAAACACTAGCATTTGCAGCTGGAATTATTGCAAAATGCAAAAAAGGACAAGGACTCCAAGCAGTTGTCCTCCTACCAACTAGGGAATTAGCGCTCCAAGTGAGCCAAGAAATTAAAAAACTGTCTAACAACTCTTTAAATATTCTACCTGTCTATGGTGGAGTATCAATAGAGGAGCAAATTCATAAATTACCGATG
>CEPX01002013.1_pt1 | contig 13553 bp, 33 predicted proteins | sample 361361 | NCBI WGS metagenome assembly CEPX01 (sample SAMEA2619974, study PRJEB7988) | marine metagenome | biome: marine biome (ENVO:00000447); feature: mesopelagic zone (ENVO:00000213) & marine oxygen minimum zone (ENVO:01000065); material: "saline water (ENVO:00002010), including plankton... | reverse complement strand
AGAAGAGATTGAAGATATATATCCACATTTAAAGATGTCAGACGCAGAAAAAGAGGTAAGAAGGATAGTAAATGAGGAGTATGGAGTGAACAAACCAATAGAAAAATGTAGTGCTTGTATTGAATTAGATAGTTCTATAAGCACTCCGTGTCAATGTCTTTGTTGTGATCCTGATGGTACAAGATATATATGTTATTGTGATGAAAAAATTTAAGAACAATAAAGAACTATATGAATGGGAGTCTACACACAATAAGATGAGAATATATAAATACTACAGACCAATTCGCATAGATATAATGCATAGAGGAGACAATGAGTATAGACAGTTTTGGTTTGATATTACTATTCTACTCTTTGACTTTGGTTATGCTATAAACTGGTGTGTATCAGGTGAGCTAACTAAAGGTGTGAAGTATGTGTCATTGTTTGCTGCTATTATAAACCCTTTTAGCTTTACATCACTTGAATATGGACTATATGGTGAGATAGAGCATAAACATTTTTGGCGATGGAGTAAGAGGATAGATAATCACAGAAGAATAAAGAAACAAAGGATGGCACTATCATGATTGAAGTAAAAGGACTAGAGGTAATTGATTTAATAAATGAAATGTATGGAGTACTTCCAATGACTGAATCCCTAACATATGACCAATTAAATGATTGTTTGACTGCATATAGAAAAGGATATAAAGCAGAGTGTGATAAAATAGAATCATTACAAGAAGAAATCAGTAATCTAAGAGATGATATAAATAGTTTCAGAGCAACTATCAGAAAACGTAACGACCATCTCTTATTTATCCAAGACCACCCGATAAAGTACTGTATTTCTAGATTATGGAACAAAGTCAAATTAGCATAAGGAGATAATAATGAACAAAGATGAAGGATGGGTAACTAAAGACGAAATTATTGATACTATTCTTAAACATACGAAGAAACCTTATAAACCTTATGAAACTCAGGTTGGGTGGCCTCATGAAGAGAGTCCAATTAATAATGCATATGAGAATGGTCCACCTCATTGGCATAGAGATGGTGAGGCTTTAATGAGATTTGATACTTGTATAAGAGTACTTAAACAGCATAAGCGACAGTATTGGTGGTATAGAGTACTTGATTGGTTGGGGTTAGTATGAACAAAAATAAAGGTCTTGACTTTGCGGCTCATAAAACATTCATGGGTGCTTTAAAACACATTATTGATTTAGCTGTTGCAGGACAAGCATACTTTGATCCTATATATAGTGAACACTGTACTCTTGAAGGATGCTATGAATGTGAACATGGCATAAAAGAGAGAGAGAAATTGGACAAACAAATTAATATAGTAAAAGATTATCTTAAGGTGGAATTATGAACGTCTGTGAACTATGTCAAAAGAACCCGTGTGAATGCGCAGATAAATTTGGTGGTGATACTGGTATAGATGCTGATTATTTATATCAACATAACCAAATAAACGAAATTAGTATAGAAGAAGATATTCTTAAAATAATGACAAAGATAAGAGGAGAAGACAATGATAGCCGTTGAAAAGAAATCCACTGATGAGAAATTAGATGCTATTTGGGATGCTATAGAACATTTAAGACAAACTAGCTTAGATATAGAACGATTGTGGAAAGCTATATTTGAAGCTGATGATAGACTAGATAAATGTGAATCAGCAATAAGAATATTTAAGAATATGTTAAAGGATGCTAAAGTTCCCCCATTTGATCTAGTAGACAACCCACTTAGCTCACGAAGACAATATGTATGGAGAGATAATGTTAAAAACTATGTACATGATACTGTTATAGTAAATAACATCATAGACCACTTTGAGCAGAGCGGAATGTTAACAATAGAAGACTTTGATGATATATGTATACAAGCTAAAGAAGAATGGAACCAACATAAAATAGAAGGGGGGAGTAACATTGTCAAATAAAAAGGAAAAGAGAAGTCCAGGAACTAGGAAATATAGAAGTAATAAGATTCCATTTGTATTTCCTTATAAGGGATTAGACGACCCCGATTATATTAGAGATAAGAAAGAGTTCTTTTCAGAACAGAGTAAAGAGTTCAATGATATTAAGCCTAAATACAAACTGTATAATGGATGGCCAGCATTTCACAATCTACAACAACGAAAGAATTGGATAGATAAAGTAACTCCATCTAGAAAATATAAGAAGAAACCTCAAGGTGGAAGACAAGACTTAAAAGGAAAATATCCAAACCACCATTTCGGTAGAGCAACATCTTCTAAAGAAGGAAGTACAGATTCTAAGGGAAATAAAAGAGGAATAAAATAAAGGAGATAATAAAATGGGATTTGATTTACATGGACTAAATCCAGTGAACCCTCATAATGTAGAGAAGCCAACACATAATTGGCATCAGGAACACACGCACAAAGAAAATGAGATATATTTTGAGAAGCTGGGCGCATATGAAGTAGCAGTTGTAGGCGCACATTGGTATACTAATAACTGGAGATGGAGACCACTCTGGGCGTTTGTATTTCAAGCATGTGTTGACTTTATGAACACAAAAGACCTACAAGAAGGCATGGATAATAGTGGGTATAAAATAAGCAAGACTAAAGCAAATAAAATAGCAAAGAGATTGAATGATTTAGATAAAGATGGTTCAATAGTACAATATCAGAATGAGTACACAAAAAGATTGGCAACTCTTCCACTAGAAAAATGCAGCTTTTGTAAAGGCACAGGTATTAGACTGGACCCTATAGGAATGGAGCTAAGAGAGAAAGACCCGAACTTTAAGTGTAATATTTGTCATGGTAAAGGTGAAGTAACAGATATGTCCACACACTATCCATTTAGCTATAGAGAAGTATTAAGCTTTAAGGAATTTTGTGAGAATAGTGGAGGGTTTAAAATATGTTAAAGAAATGCAACAAACCTGGCTGTGATATTCTCTATGAAGAGATGTACCAAACTCCTGCTAGACCAAAGAAAGATAATAATACTATTATTAAAGATTACATGTACAGAATTATAATGAAAGAGAAAATAAAAAATGATGGCAAGTTTGGAGTAGGCAAGACTATAATACAGTTCTTACAACAGGAGATAGATAAACTATGAACACAGAAGTAACAGCTCTATTTGGAAATCCTAAAGACCCAAGTAGAATAGAACATGTAGGTGTATATAGAACAAGAAGAGAAGCTGATTTAATCAAGAATACAATCCTAAGAAATGGTATGATGATAAAATATCTTGATAAGAGGTCACCTAATGGTCCATATAAAGACGTTAAAATGAGACCAAATGAAATCATAATGAGTCAAACAGATCATCCACCTACATTTCCAAACTCTAAAGCAGAGAAATATCTAGACCTAGTAGAAGAAAGGGAACAAAGGAGAAGAAGATGAACATAAATAAATGGCTACATATGTATATATCAATGATAGTGCACCCAATCACTGTTAATAAAAATTCGGGATGGGCTCTTTCTAATAATATGAGAATCCTTTTCACGAAAGATGCCACATTAACTGCGGAGTCCAAAACACGTCTTATCAGACACTATAAGAAAATAGGAGTACTTAAAGATGATGAAGATAAGAAAGGTTCTAGAAAAGTATTGGAAAATAAGCAAAAAGAAACATAAAATCGTTGAGGGCAACTGTAAATGTGATGAATGTCAATATTGGGACAAAGAAGTAGAAGTTATGGCTGAAGCTGAAATGTTTAGAAGAGCCTATGAAGATGGAGAAGATATTGAACAATATTTATAACTAAAATGGATGGTCACCGATGAGCCGAAAGGCAAAATTGCTGGACACCTCTAATAGGTTGTTGCCGTAATAAATCTAGAGTCCTATTAAGTGTCAGACTATAAACACACACGGTTAATACTCTGTATGCGGAGTAAGGGGCTAACCATCCATAAAGACTAAGCCATGTCTAGTTGTGAGCTAATGTCACTGTTAACTTTGGGAGTATATACCTAGTCCTACTATCCCTACCTCGGATAGCCCTACCTTGCGGTAAAACCCTGGCTAGGTTATACTCCCAGATAATTAAATAGGCTCTTGGAGGGCAGGCAGGTATACTAGGCATGGTTTAATTATTTGCTTTAAGTGTATATATTTGTTAAATTAAGGGAGTGGAGAAATGATAAAATTAGAAGATATTTACAACGATTATATTGTAAATGAGAACAATATTAATCGTAAAAAGTATAAGAAGTATAAGGGTTTCTACTCAGCATCCTCCGCTGGTTCCTGTTTTAAGAAACAGTATTATCATATAAAAGACACAGAAAGAGATGATATTGACTTAAGAATTAATAGAGTACTAAGACTTGGTACAGTAATCCATAAAGATATACAGGAAGCTGTAAAAAATTATGGTTGGGGAATAGCTACTTCCAAAAATAGGTATTCTAATTTTGAGGCAACAGATAAAGACTCCTCTGCTGATTCTCAGATGCTTGAAACAAAGATAAGAATATTTATGGAACATAAGATAGAGATACCTGAGCTTAATGTTGTTGGACATTTAGATATAGCTGTGATAGTAGAACACCCAGATGGAAATACTATTGGATACTTAATGGATATAAAAACATCACACAGCTGGCAATGGACAAAGAGATTTGGACTAAGAAAGAATAGAGACCCAAATCCTTCTACAAATTATGAGCTTCAACTTGGAACATATGGAATTGGTTTAACTAATCAATATATATTAGATGAAATCAATCTAAGCCTAGAATGGTATAAGAAAGATAATAGTGCATTTAAAACAGTAAAAATTAATTCTGATGATTGGATGTCCAGTGCATTAGAATACTGGACTAATTTAAATGAAGTTCATGAAGACGTTCAAGATATAGACGACCTTGTGCCGTGGGTATCATCTATGGTACCAGCACATGGTAGCAAGGATAACCCGTGGGAGTGTAACTACTGCCCATATAAATCAAAATGCAAACCAGAAGAAGGAGTATAAAATGACAGCTAAAACAAATGACCTAGTAGCTATTAATGCAGATACTATACCAATGAAGGTACTACGTAAGGTAGAAGGAGATATACAAAAGAAACATAAAAAGGTAAGTGATACTCCAACCCCCAAAGCTTTCATTAAGAAGCAACAGGATTTTGACTATGTAGAGTTTGGATATATGAGGGATATAATACAAAAGAACTTTCCAACATATAGTTTTACAATACAAGCATTTGAGATTCTAGGCGATGCAGCTTGTTTAGTGCATGGTAGGTTCAGATGGTTTGATGAAGGTCTATGGAGAGAGCATGATTGTATGGCTGCTCATAGGATTCAAAAGAAAAGAACAGATGGTGCATATGTAAATATTGGTAATGATATAAAAGCAGCGGTGACAGACTGTTGGAAGAAGGGTGCGAACATGGCATTTAATGTCGCAGACGATGTATATAAGAATATAATAGAGGATATGGAACTAACAGATAAAAATGTAGATGACCTACTAGAAGCAGCTAGAGCTATAAGCGAAGACAAAGCTGATGAAGTAGCAAGTAAAATAACCGCAGGACTTGTCCATAAAGGGAACTTAGATGGAAGTCTTGATAAACTAAGGAGACTAGCTAAATGACTACTCGTGGAGCTAAAAAAAGACTCGGTACAGGACAGCATAGAATAGCTGTAGTACTACCTAAAAAGACATATTACGCACTTGTAAAAGCAGCAAAAGATGAAGATAGATCAATCTCAGGACAAACTAGACATATAGTAAATACACAGCTAAAACAAAGGGGATACTACGATGCAAGTAGGATACGATGACGGAATATTACAATCAGGTATAATATACTCTGTAGGAACAAATGATGGAAAAGAGTTTCGTGAGATACAGTATGTGGGACAGAAGTTAATGAACGGAAAACCATGTATGGTATTTGTAACGGGAGAAGGTTCTCAGCTAACTGTTAATCCTAGCTATCACACATTTACATTAGAGCATTTGGATAAGACAACTGAGAAAGATAACACAAATAAAGAAGGAGAAAGCGATGGCGAAATTAAGCGAAGCACAAGCTACTGATTTAGCAAATAGTAATATTCTTTCTGAAAAGAAGATTACAGAACTAAAAGAAAGTGGCTTTATTGCTAATAAGAAGAGGGGTAATAAACATTACTTCAGAACTGCACAGGGAAAGTTTGTTACTTTTCAATGCTACTGGCAGGGAATGGGTGATAGCACCCCCTCTAAAGCGATGGAAAAATGTAAAGAGGAAGTACTTGCTATAGTAGGTAAATACTCTAAACCAACTAAAACAACAAAAACAAACTCGTAAGGAGACAATAATGAAAAAGATAGATGCCTTCTATGATGGCTCAGATACTGGATGGAAACCGATTGACTTTGGACAGGTATATCCTGCACACGTTCATTCTCTTGTTACTAGGGAATTAGAACGAACTAAATCGGGACCAGCAGTTGTATTCAACACCACATATGTTATACATGATGATGCTGCTAAGCAAACTCAGGATGAATGGCAAATGGATGGTTATGAATATGAGGTGGATAACGAAGGAAACAGGATACCTGTTGTAAATGGAACTGGTGAACAAGAAACAGCATCATGTTCTCATATAGTAGGTAGAAAGTTCCGTGACAGAGGTACTTTTTGTTTTACGACTAGTGAATCAGCTAATCTAAACAGAAGGTATGTGGAGTATATGAAGCTATTTGGCTTTGAGCCAGAAGTTTCTAAAGGAAAAGATGACAAAGAATATGTACAACTTTCTTTGTTGGAATCAGATGATATTGTAGGAAGCCCAGTCTTAGTTAAACTAGGACAGGAAGAATATATAACATCAGATACCAAGCATCTTCCCGAAGCTCAACAGGAAAAAAGAAAGGCTACTAAAGTCTTTAAGGTTGTTCCCTGGGCTGATGGTCCAAAACTGTCACCTGCTGAAATGGAAGAAGACATTCCGTTTTAGTTAATTAAAAACACAGAGAGTAGGGTCTAGTATTTGTTTAACTCAGACAATATAAGTGTCGTTGTCTGATATGACTCCTTTGAAATGCTAGACCCGAAAACTGTTAGGAGATAAAATGAAAATAGCAGGTATATGTTCAAAACATGGATACTATAAAGGTGAACAATGTCCTAAATGTAAGAAGGAGAAGAAACAATGAGTAAAATGGGATGGGTAGCTCACCTAGCAGAATTAGGTGATAAAGACGAGCTGGTTGATTATCTTTTAACTGATTGCTATTTTAAAGATCAGAGACAAGCAGAAATGGCTGCTGATGATTTTTTAGATGCTCAAAAAGAACTTGAAGAAGAAGGTATTTGGAAAAAGAAGAAAGAGGACAAAGAATGAACAAAATATGTATAATATGTAAAGATGAAATAAAAGAAGAAGATTATGGTAATGGTAAAATATGGGATGGTACTCATAATCCTGATCCATGGCCGTCTAAAGTAGGTGAGTGGTGCTGTACTGATTGCAATAATCATGTAGTATCACCTACCAGATTCTACCTATTTAAAAAGTATCGGCAGAATGAAGGAGAGCGTCATGAATGAAAAAGATGGCTTTAAAATAAAAGTAGAAAGCAGTAAAAATCGTGCTTTTGGCGGTGACACAGGAATAGACACTAAAGATGAACAAGGTGTATCAGATGCTTTGCTGGATGCTGTAGAGCATCAACGTCAAGTTAATGAAAAACAGAATACGATTAACGAAATGTTAATTGATTCAGTTGAAAGCCTTATAAACGCTGATGTAGAATCAGTAGTTAATGTAAAAGATACAAACTATACAAGGTATTACGATAAAGAACTTGGTATATGGTTTTGTAAATTTTGTGAGCAACAAATCGTGGGAGACCAAAATGGAATATAAAGTAGATACTATATGGAAAGATTACATCGCATTTGGAACAAATATCGCTTACAAGTGCTATAGAAAACGTGAAGACATAGTTATTATATATAATGAAGAAAAGATGACTATCCCTTGGCATATCTTAAAAGAGGATAGATTAGATATTCGTGGGAAAACATATGAAGATAAGAAGAATCCGAGCTTAAAATACCGATTATGCTACTTTAAATGGGACCCTAGTGAGAACTATCAAACTATCCTTGATTTTGAGATAGATGAAGACTAATTTTAAGGGAGTATTTGGAGAGCGGCTTAATACATGACTTACTCCCTTCCTCTTCTCCACTCCCCAAAGTCATAAGCCGTTCTCCCTTTTTTTATAGAGGAGAACGTGGTAATTTTATCTTACGCCCAAAAGGAGGAGATTCACCATTGAGCGATAAAAAGGAACGAAAGATGGAATCTGAACCACGAGTCGTACTAAGACTCACCGATACTGAATTATCTAATATAATCTTATCTCTACAAGGTCATGTAGGAGCTATTGTTGCTTCTGGTAGAAAACAAATGAATGGGGAAGCAGAACTTCTTAATGACTTAAAAAAGATTAAAACTGATTTAAAAGATAGAGCAGTTGTCCATGATACTACCAGTGTAAAGGCTATGCTAGGGCCGATGTACTGTGAAACCTGCGACTGAACTATCATCACTTGAAGAAGGAGATCATTTTATACTTGAATCCTCAAAGTCTAAGGGTGTCTTACTCCGTAAGAGCCCTTTGGAATGTCGTGTTCTATTTTATTATACAGAGCTTGAAGACCCAGACTTAGCACTATTTTATCTAAAAAAGATTGGTATAGCACGTAGTACCATGATTAAAAGAATTAGAAAATCTTCTATATATAAGAAAATATTAAGACAAACTAGAAAAGAGATGAGGATGAAAAAGGAAAAAGAGAAAAGGAATTTATATGCCGATGCCTAATCATTGTATTGAATGTGATAAGCCTTTACGTAATGGTGAGGTATATATGTGTCAAAATTGTTTTGAAGAACAATTAATTGACGAAAATCACAGAGATAAAGAAAATCAGGGGAGTGACGATGGTAAGAATACTCAAGGAGAAATGTCCTAGATGTGGGTATGTACTAAGTTCCACATTTAATCCTTCTGCTAAAATAGAAGAGCTTCTAAAAAAGAGAAGCCCCACCACTAGAAAGCTTCTTAGAACAGTTTCTAAGAAGATAATGACTAACATACCTACAGATAATAAACGGAGCCGTCTTCGGTATTTTCTTCTTAGTATAGAAGATTGTGAAGATAAGGTAGTAGAGTGGGGATTAACTCAGTATGCACTAAAAGAATATATGTATCAAGGAAAAGGATTTCCATTTTTAAAAGCAATTATACTGAATTTCAATCAGAATAAGGAAGGTATAGCAAAATTTGAACGTAAGCGGTTAGGTAAATCACCTACAGCTACAAAACTAAAAGGAGAAGATACATGAACACAATGAAGCTAGAAGATACATTGTTCCCAGTTTCAGAAGTACCAGCAGTATGGGAGGATGTAGCACCAATGGCGCCACAAGCAAATGTAAATACCAGTAATCACAAATTCATCATAAATGATAAGACTCAACAGGTGATAAGCTGTATGACAAATGACTATAAACTAGTCACCAATGAAGAAGTCATAAATAGTGCGCATCCAATTCTTAAAGAATATGGAGCTACACTAAGAGAAGTACAGGTATTTGGTAATGGAGCTAGAACACACTGGAAGTGGAAGTTCCCAGATACTGTTACGATAGGTGAGGACAAACTGCAACCAGAAGCTATTATAAAAAATAGCTATGATGGAAGTTGTCAGATTAGTGTTCTGGCTGGAGTATTTAGACTAGTCTGTATGAACGGACTTGTTATAGGTACTGTCTATGGAAAGTTTAGTAATAGACATATCGTACACAATCAACGACTTGACAAATTAGATGAAACTATACCTCATCTAATTACACATGTAAAGGAAATGATAGGAGTTGATGTTCCTTTCCTACAGAAAACCAAAATAAAGGAAACAGACATTGTAAAGTTAATAGAACTATTTCCTGAGCCAATAGAAGGACTATTAGACTACTTTAAATCACATAAAATGGATACATATTGGGACTTGTTAAATGCAGCTACTTGGTTCTTAACTCACTCTATGAATAGAAGCAGAGAATCAGTACATAAACTTGAGAGTAAAGTTTATCCTACTATAAGTAGCTGGGCTGCCGCATAGTGGCTAGTAGCGAGTGGCAGAAATGTCCCGTTGTTATACCCTATTTTGGGGGGAAGTTTGAGTTAAGCAGAAAGCTTGTACCCATGCTTCCTCCCCATGATAGGTATATAGAAGTGTTCGCTGGTGGACTTAGTGTATTCTTTAGGAAGAAGAAGTCTGACTGGAATGTAGTAAACGACTTGGACAACGATATAGTTAATCTATATATTACAATTATAGAAAAATTTGATGAGCTCAAGAATTATATATATTGGTTACCCAGGTCCAGAGAATTATTTAATCAGTTCAAAAAAGAAATAAAAGGCAATCAAGATATAGAGATACCAGACTTTAAGCGTGCTGGTAAATATTATTATAATATTAAGTGTGCATTCAATAAGAACGTACATGGTTCATTTGCTAAGAGCAAGAAAGAGGACTGGAGTACTAAGCTTATAAAAGAACTAAAATACTCACGAACTTTCTTTAATAGAGTTACCATAGAAAATTTTGACTTTAGAACACTTATAGAAAAATATCCTCCAAGAGATATTGATTTATGGTATCTGGACCCACCTTATGTCATAGCAGGAGAAAGAGGTGATTACTATAAACACTCTTTTAAATGGGAAGACCATGAAGATTTGAAACTATTTTGTGATGAGATTAATGAAGGAAATGGTAAGTTTATGGTAAGCTACGATAATAGAGAAGAGATTAAGAAATTATACAGCGATTATAACGTAACTGAAATTGGCACAAGGTATGCTGGGGCTACTGAGGCCAGGGAGAAAATATTTACTGAATTAGTTATTACTAATTATGACCCTGTATCTATACAGGAAACCCTATTTGGAGGTTAATATGGAAAAACCATTACCACATAGCACGGACGCTGAAAAATCCCTCTTAGGATGCGTATTAACGGGTGGAAATAACGTGTTTGATGATGCAAGAGGACTAGTTACAAATGAGAGAGCATTTTATGTAAGAGAAAATAGATCAATTTGGAAAGCTATGATAGAGCTGTTTAAAGGGAATGATACCATAGATACAGTCACAGTAATAGAAAAATGTAAAGACATGAGTGAAAAAGTAAGTAGCTATTATGTCACAGGGTTACTTGATATTCCTACCAGTGCCCAAAGCAATACATATGCAAGAATTGTATGGGAGAGATACATACAAAGACAAACTGCTAAAAGTGCATATAAATTATTTAATGTCTCATTTGATGATTATGAAAAAGTAGCAAAGCTATTAGAAGATCATGGAAAATTAGTAGAAGAATTAAAAGACCTTCATCCAACAAAAGCAAAATCATTTGCACATATATCATCCAATGCTATGGAAATGATAAAAGAAGGTGGAAATATTATACCATTTGGACTTGAGTATTTAGATAAACCAGCTGGTGGTATGACAAGAAAAGAAATAACTGTATTAGGTGGAAGACCAGGACATGGCAAAACAACCCTAATGGTTAATATAGTAAAAAGTCTAGTAAACTCTAAAAAGAAGATTATGGTATTTAACCGAGAAATGTCAAATACAGAAATGATACGTAAACTACTAGTATTAGAAAGCGATTCATTATTATATTCTGATGTGAGAAGAGGGAAATATAGAGTAGATGGAAATTCCTGGTCAGAGACTGTAAAAGAATTAGAATCCACTCATAAGTCTATAATGAATAAGTATAATAAATACTTAACCATGTATGATGATATAAGGGATATAGAAGAAACAATGAGAGAAATATCAAGACACAAGCCAGACATCGTTCTAGATGACTATATTCAGCTTATAAAGGTATCAGGCCCAACAAAAGATAGAAGATTTGAGCTAGAAGACATTATGCAAGAATATAAGTGGATATGTAAGAAGAATAACTCACACGCTATATTGTTAAGCCAATTAAACAGAGACATTGAAAGAAGAATAGACCCAAGACCTAGAATGAGTGATTATGCAGAAAGTGGAGTAATAGAGCAGACAGCTGAAACAGCACTATTTGTTTTCTACGGACATATATTTGACGACCACAGATTCTCTAAGAATGAAATAGAAGTCATTAGCGGCAAATCAAGATATGGAAGACCTGGAGCATTTAAAATTGGTTTCTTGGGTAACAAATGTAGATTCTTTATAAACAAAGAATCCGCAGATACCTATGAAGCCAAGCATCTTAGAAATTGATAAAAATCAAATCTTCACTTGTAAAATGTGTAGCAAAAATGGAAAGGGTAAAAAATACCATATGATTAGCTCATTTACTAAGACAGAAGTATCTCCTATATGTAGAACATGTGCTGTACGAGAATATTATGGAACTAAAGGAACATCAGGTAAAAAATATGCTCCTGATAAAATTATCGGGAAGCTTTTTGGAGTAGAAGGATATGAATAAAGATATATTTATAGGAATAGACCCAGGAGCCAGTGGAGGAATAGCTATCATAGATACAAGTGGTTCATATATCCCTGCAAGAACAAATGGACAAACATTTGGCGTATCTAATGCTTATTGCTTTAAATGCCCAAGTGGTGGAAAAAATATGGCAAATTTCCTGAGGTCGGAATTGGAAATGATTTCTTTGTATAGTGAAGCTAAAAGAAACATTTTAGTTGGAATTGAGAAAGTACATGCCATGCCTACAGACGCTAGAAATTCTGCCTTTAAATTTGGAATGAATTATGGAACATGGATAGGTATAATACACACACATAACTTAAAATTATATCACATCACACCTCAAGCATGGACTAAAGAATATAAAGATAGACCTAAAGGAGGTTTCAATAATAAAACAGAAAGAAAAAGATACTTTAAACAAATTGCACAAGAACAGTTTCCTTCTCTGAAGGTAACATTAAATACAGCAGATGCATTACTAATAGCTATGCATTTGTATTATCATCACGATTTGATGGAAAGGGAGTCCGATAAATATGAAATCTGAAAAGGTATTTATAGATAATGTATATGATTATGGAAATGCTTGGATTGGAAGTAAATATGTAAAAATTAGAGGAGAGAAAAGTATCCAGCACGTAATTGATTTTACTTGTTGTCTTTGTATTCTAAGAATAGATGTAGACTTTCACAATGCTAGTACTATTACTATAGGAATACTTGGTCTCTTTGTGAGACTTGGAGCAGGATACTTTAGATATGGATAAGAGAACAGCTAATATACTTGAAGATGCACTTCAATCTGCTAATGAGATTTATAAAGTAGCTCAGAGATTGTCGTGGTCTTTAAGAAGAACATTAGATAGGTTAGGTGAGGACACATCTTATATTGATGAACCTCCAGTTAGTCCTCATCTGCCCAGCCCAGATACTGAAGGAGAGGATGAATAATGTCAGGGATGGCTGGCGCTAGATTCTTTAATCCTTTATAGCCGAGGAGAAGGAGACCGA
>CEPX01415103.1_pt1 | contig 13558 bp, 17 predicted proteins | sample 361361 | NCBI WGS metagenome assembly CEPX01 (sample SAMEA2619974, study PRJEB7988) | marine metagenome | biome: marine biome (ENVO:00000447); feature: mesopelagic zone (ENVO:00000213) & marine oxygen minimum zone (ENVO:01000065); material: "saline water (ENVO:00002010), including plankton... | reverse complement strand
CCCCCCCTACCCCCCCAAGGGGATTTGGGGGAATTAAAAGAAATCCTAAAAAATCTTTCTTCTTTGTCAGAGGCCCGGGTGGTGATACAGAAATATAATCTCAAACCGTTTTATGGGAATAACCAAATGTCCTATGATCTTGAGAGGGTTAAAGTGAATGGGCAATGGAAAAACTTTGCAGGAGGAATCAAAGATATACACTTCCAAACGTTGCGTTGAATCTTCATTATGCGCGTAAACCTTACAGTCAGTCAGCCAAACAAAAAGTGTAAGTTAGGCAAACGGTATATGAGGATTTTTTAAAAAAATATGAAACAAACACCGATACTAAATTTGTTAGTTGTGATAGCGTCGATAATCATAGCTGTGATAGCTTGGCTACCTTTTGCAATGTTATTGGTTATTTTATTGAAAGGTTTGCGTTAGCTCTATGAAATATTTTGATATGTTTTCGGGGATAGGTGGATTCAGCTTAGGTATAGGAAATAAAGGTGTCTGTGTTGGTTACTCCGAAATTGACAAATACGCAATTCAAGTTTATGAAAAACATTTCCCACAACACAAAAACTATAGAGACTGCACAAAGATCAATGTTTCCAAATTACCAGCCTTTGATCTTCTCACTGCGGGATTCCCTTGCCAGAGTTTTTCAATTGCTGGCAAGCGACGAGGATTTAAAGATACAAGAGGCACTTTGTTTTTTGAGATCGCCCGAATTGCGAAAGCTAAAAGACCTAAAAATTTACTCCTTGAGAACGTCAAAGGACTTCTGTCGCATGATAAGGGCAATACCTTTGCGACGATCATCGGAACGCTTGATGAGCTGGGGTATGACTGTGAATGGTGTGTGCTTAACAGCAAAAATTTCGGAGTCCCGCAGAACAGGGAAAGAGTGTTCATTATTGGATATCTTAGAGGATCGAGTAGACGACAAGTATTTCCTATCGGAGAAACAAAAAGAAATGATGCAAAACTGGAAAAGTCAGCAAAATCCGTTAAAAGCCCCACACTTACGGCAAGGGGTGCAGGAGAGTGGCATAGCGGAATGATCCTTGTCAGAGAACCGCAAATACGTCGTTTAACCCCTACACTCAACACAACGCAAGGCGGAAATAGACAGCCTTTTATACAAAGACAGCCATTAATAAGATACCTAAACCGTAACCAAAAGAACATTAAAGGAGACTATGCTTTTACCGTAGACGCAAGCCAGACAAGCGGTGTACGAATAGATCAAAGAATCCGTCGTCTTACTCCCGTAGAATGTGCAAGGTTGCAAGGCTTCCCTGATGATTGGCATGAAGGACTTTCAGATACACAGGCTTATAAAGTTTACGGTAATGCGGTAACAGTAAACGTGGCAAAAGCAATAATTCAAAAATTATATGAAAAATAAAATACTTAAAATTACATGGCGTGCGCATAGGGCAGTATGCGGTGTGGATAACAACACATGCGTTGCCTGTTTGTGGCATCTCGTGGGTTACCTGCTACCACAGATGTAGTGCGCACGTCATACGATTTTAAAACTAGAAATTTTGTAATTTAATCTTTTGTTTGTTGAGTATACTGGTTTTAAATTTTACTTGTATATTCTATCTAACAAGAAAAAAATATGGAGAATACACAACACAATGACGGGGACGAGACTCAAAGAGAGAAAACTCAAGAGGAAGGAGAATTGCACAAATTCAGAACGAAAATTGATGCGAATATTCTAAAGGCAGAGCATGTGTTAGTAGGTTCGCCACAGTATGCACGCGAAATGGCATTGGTGCGCACGAAGTTACAAGAAGCAAAGATGTGGGTTGGTAAATGTTTAGAGGTTTTGGGGTCTCATTTTCCCAAAGAGTTGCGAGATCATTCCGAGGATCGTGACTCAGGTGTCCAGTCGTGCGAATAAAAAACCAGTGAGAAAGTATGGCAGGCGTGAGTGTGAGTAGGGGAAGATGCACACCTAGAAAGGATCTAGGAAGACTCGTTCGACTCGAGAGCCTCGCTATGCTAGTGTTCCAGTATGACAAAAAACGCAAACGTAAATAACGATGAAACAAAAAGAGAGCTTGATATAATCCTAATTCTTGAAATTGTTATACTGATTTTGCATTTTGGTATCATTGGATACAACATCAAATTTTGCCATTAAGAAAAAACGTGAATAAAAAAGAGAGGCGTTATGCAGCTCTCTTTTTTATTTGCGCTGATTTTTTTCCCATGGCTCTATAATAAGACCTAGGGCGAGGTGAATGACGATGTTGCTCTTTAGCGAGAAGTGACGCCGGATTGATTTTTTCTCCGCAATGCGGGCATTTGATTTTTGATAGCATGGTAAAAATGATTCTCTCCACCACCATCCGCGCTCATGGTCGCCCAACAGATTCATACGCTGTACGCGCATACCTCTTTATTGGCATGAGGCGGATGGCGGAGGGGAGTTAACAATATGGACAATTCGCTTTGGAATTGTGTTTGATTGTAGGATTATTTTTGTGGCTTATTTCCCATTTGTTTTTGGAGTAGTATTGTTTCGCGTATTTTTTGATTCGTGTTCGATTTTTTACGCGGAATTGTTTTCTATACTTTTTCCATTTTTCTTTTTTGAAATATTTTGATAAATATTTCTTTCTTTTTTCTTTTTTTTCTTGTGGGTTTAGATCTTTGCGTGGTATGTATTTTCCGTTTTTTGATTTGTATTCCATAACAATCTGGTGGATTCGCTGTCTTGTTACATGATATGTGTCTGCTATCTCTTGATATGTTTGTCCTTTTGCTCGTAGCCTTTTGATTTTTTCTTTTTCTGTGAAAGTCATATTAAAGGTTATTCGCGATTGTGTTTTGCATTTCTTCGGGATTTTTTATGGCTTCTCTGTATGTCAGTTTTTTTGCGTCTCCATAGTTATTGTATGCGTCCACCTGTTCATTGTATTCTTTTATTGCTTCTTTTAATTCTGTTTTTTCAAATTCAGCCATTTCTTCTTCATCTTCTTCTTCTTCTGCAATCAGATGCTCCAAAATGTCCGTCACTCTATCTGCGGCCGTATCGCTCCAGTCATAGTATTGGCTTGTTACAGACAAGTCTTTTCGTGCTTCTTCGTAGGGGGCGTCTTCTTGGGGAATTATTGCCATTATCGTTCGTTGATGATTTTCTGGATTTATTATTTCCGCTTCTTCGAGTTTGTTTGCGTCGGCGATTGAATCCCAATAGATACTTAATCCATTATCTTCTGCGTATTTTTCGAGTTCTTTCCGGGTGTATTGTACTCCGTCGAGTGTATATTTCATGTTTTTTTACTTGACATCTACAACAGAATTATCGTAGAATACAAGTGTGTTAGATAGGATTTGAGGAGTAGGAGCGCGGACGGGACAGGCGCATAATGTATATGTTGTGGCCGTGTCTATATGTCGTTGCTCCTTCTCCTTATTCCTACTATTAGTATAGCGCAACATACGTATGTTGTCAAGCCCCCTAAATAAGCCATTTTTTAGGGGTGTGGATAACTTTATTTTTAAAAATGAAGATAAAAAAACTAACACATCATTTTTGGAATAGTACATGGTTTTGTCAGAACCGTTTTTGCCCGGGGGGAAAGATCGCTATTCCTAATAATATTCGCCCAGTTATACGAGGAGAATTAAAGTTTTGTCCTATTTGTGCCAGAGGACTTGACAAGCCCGCACAAACTGTCAAAATGAAATAATACGAAGTTTTTTTATGACTCAAAACGAAATTGAACAACTCGCAAAGAATCAGTACAGGACAGAGATCGCGAATGAGATCAGCAAACTGTTCGAGGAGAAAGAACCTATCCCCCATTTAATATTTTTGTACAAGCAAGGACGGCGAGGAGCTGAACTAAAAATGATCGGCAATACATCGTTTAAATTCCAGTTGGTCTGTATGGTGTTGAACGAAATGGTGACGAAGAATTACGAGGAGAAATTTGATCCCAAAAAACTAGAGGTGTTGCTTGAAACCGTAGCCAGTGAAGTAGAGAAGTTTGGTACGGTAAAGTTGCCAGACGTTACGTTTAATAAGAAAAAATAATCATCTATGAAAACAAATAAAAAAAAAAGAGCGTCGCAGTAAAAACACCCAAAAAAGTGCATGGTGAGGTTAAGGTGCGAGGCAAGCCGTTTGTGAAGAATGATCCAAGAATCAATCTAAAAGGTAGGCCAATCGGCGCGGTTTCAGTTATTACAGAAATAAAAAGAATGTTCGCCGATGATCCGACGGCTTTAAAGAAATTTAGAAAAAGATATTTAGACAATCCGAACAACGAGAAGCATGTTGTAGAGATGATTGATGGAAAACCTAAACAGATTATAGGGGGTGATAGTGATAACCCGCTTACCATAACATGGAGGGAAGAATAATCAGCATACCATACACACCCCGCAATTGGGCCTTAGAGCTTCACAATTCAACGAAACGATGGAATGTTCTTGTACTTCACCGCAGAGCAGGGAAGACGACCGCTGTTATCAATCACCTTCAAAGAGACGCACTACGCAAGCCTAAGACTGATTACGCATACATTGCCCCGACGTATAAGCAAGCGAAACGCATAGCTTGGAAAATGTTACTGGAGTACGCACAGCCTATCCCGCAGATTAGAGCCAACGCATCAGAGTTAAGTGTTGCATATCCGAACGGATCATCTCTTACTTTGTACGGGTCAGAGAATGTCGACAGCTTGCGAGGTCTTGGATTACATGGATGCGCACTTGACGAAAACAGTCAGCAACCGAGCAATATATTCAGCGAGATTATCAGTAAATGCTTGGCCGATAATCTGGGGTACAATATCTGGCTTGGAACACCCAAAGGCAAAAATCAATTTTATAAAACTTATCAAAATTCCCAAAAAAGCAAAGACTATTTATCTGTGTTTCGGACAATCGAAGATACGTTCAAGAATGAGAACGGACCGGTTGTAGACAATCTGCGACAAGCATATGAAGACGATAAGCGTTTGGTGAAGATTGGCGAGATGACAACGGACGAGTTGATGCAAGAATGGCATTGTAGCTTTGAGGCAGCAATCAAAGGCGCGTACTACGCACAAGAGCTTGAGGCAATGCGACAGGACGGACGCATTAAACAAGTACCATATGATACGGAGTTGCCAGTCTATGATGTGTGGGACTTAGGGACAGGCAATAAACTTTCAATTGGATTTTATCAGAAGGTAGGGAATGAGGTTCGTATGATTGATTACTGGGAAGGGCAGAACACGCAAGGTATCAAGGACGCGGTACGAGAGTGTAAAAACAAGCCTTATGTATACGGAAAACATTTTGCACCGCATGACATTAGACAAACAGAGATCAGTAGTGGCATGTCACGGTGGGACACCGCAAAAGGGTTTGGCTGGAAATTTGAAATAGTGCCAAGCGTATCAATCGAAGCTGGCATTGAAAAAGGAAAGTTATTTTTTAGCAGATTATGGGTTGACGAGACGGCGTGTGATGTTTGGGTAGACGCTATCTCACAGTACCGGCAGGAGTGGGACGACAAGCGAGGGTGCTTCAAAGATAAGCCGTTGCATGACTGGACTTCGCACAAGGCAGATATTCATAGATATGCCGCTCTTGTCGAAAAACAAATGAGTAATGAGGTAACAGCTACATGGACACCACCATCACATACGCCAACGAGTGAGTATGAGGGGTGATTTATACAGGGAACAAGATTTATCTTGTTAATGGCACAAGCAAGCGAAATAATAAGCATCGTCAAATTATAAAAGTAAGCTATGAATTTTTTGCCTTGGCGTTAATGGTTTTAAACGAGCTGGCCCTTTGTGGCATAAAATCTTGTGCCTTGTGTAAGTGATTTGTAGATATGGAAAATTTATATTCAAAAACTTTATCAGAAACAGGAATTTTAATATCAAAGTCAGTAAAATTCTCTTGGAAATTTCCATTCGTAAAAGTTATACGGCATTACATGACCATTGCAAAAGCACAGAGAGTTTTAAATCGTTTGGAGAATAGAACACTAAATTTCTATGGAAACAAAAACAATAACAGAAAGGTTAGAAGAAGTTAACAAAAAAACAGAACGGACGTTAAAGGCATTGCCAAGCAAACCTGCCGCAAATGTTTTAATTACTAACGTGCATTTAATATCAATAGGTATAAAGTTGAATTTATTGATAGAAAGTCTACAAAAATAAGGGGGGAATAATTGAAAAACCAATAAAAGATGTACACCCGCGTTGAGCGTTGTTTTGAGTCCGCCTAACGCAAGGTCTGTACATCTTCCTTGCGTTAGGCCCTCTAAATAGCACTCAATGAGAGTGTTTTTTTGTTTATGGCTGAAGAAATCACAAAAAAATTAGCCGACGATCTGGTAGACGTAGCACGAAACCAACTCCAAGCCTCACAGGATCACAAGCAGGAGCGTATGAGGGAGATTTTGTTGAGCGAACGCTATTATGCTAACCGCGCTAAAAAGGCGTTACAAGGACAATACAATGTCCCTATTCCTGTTATGAGTGGGTTTGTAGACACATTCCATTCAAAGATTGATGAGCCTGTCAGTGTCATTTTTGGGCATAATGATGAAGCAGATTTAAAACGAGCAATGAAAGTTACCGCAGCGCATGAAGTGGATAGTGCGCCAGATCACGGCCAGTGGGACAGAAAAGACCGCATGGCCAAGAAAATGGCACTATTTAGTGGTCGAGGCATTTATCAGTATCATGCAGAGAACACACCGGAATACAAGTCTAACTTTGATGTGATAGATCACTTGGATTTTCATTGTCAGCCCGGCGGAGGAAGCATACTTGATAATCATTTATTCAATGGGAAGGAAAATGTTTATAAGACAAAATCTCAACTTGAGGAAGGTGTGCGCACGGGGTTATATAATGCTTCACAAGTCCAAAATTTAGTTGATAACCAAGACGAAAAAACCAGCCAAGACATTGAAGACGAAGCAGGGCTAAGAGCTGAACGCGATGATTCGCTAAGATTACAGACTGTGACCCAGAACAATTACGTAGGCGAGCCGTTGTTCACACTCTGTGAGTGGTATTTAACATATCGAGGTAAGCGGTATTATCTTCTCTTTGAAAGCAAGTCAAAATCATGGTTGCGTGTTCAGCCACTAAAGGAGTTATACCCATCAGAAAAGTACCCAATAGTATCTTGGGCTACGCATGAGGATCACTATGCGTTTTGGAGCAAGGCGCCGGCAGATGACATGCGTCCAATACACGAGTTTACGCGGATTGCTTTAAACGAAGGGCTTAACAACTTACGCAAGCGCAACTGGGATATGCGGGTAATTGATTCTAATTTTTTTCCCGATCCGTCGCAGTTTATTTATAAGCAGCCAGACCAAATAGTTGTGGGTTCACCACCAGCAGGTCGTCAGATTCAAGAAGGCGTGTATAAGTTTGAGACGCCGGATACGACTAACGTAACGATACGCTTAATTGATTATGTCAAACAGGCTGTGTCTGTCGAAGCAGGGATTTCACCGGATGCAAAAGGGCAATCTGAAGAAGACAAGGTGAGTATTTATTTTGGTAACTTGCAACAGGTAGCGGACCGCATTGGGCTTACAAGCAAAGCATACAATCAAGCATTTACGGAAATCGGCGTGAGATATTACGAGGGGTTAAAAGAACATTTATCTGAAAGTATGTTTGTTAAGATGGTGGGTCTTGGCGGTGTTGAGTGGGATGAATTGAAAAAAGAAGACCTTAACCCTGTGCGTGATTTTAATATCACGGTTACTGGCGGTAGCGCTGAAGCGCGAATCAACGAAGTGAAGAAAAAGAATCGACAGCAAGGAACTGATAAGGTTGTTAATTTGATGGCATCCAATCCGGCGGCACAAGGAGCTGTGGGTGCGAAATGGTTGCTTGAGACGATATTAAGAGAGAGTGATTTTGATGACGAAGAGATACGCATTGCTATGGACACGGAAAACGAAGGCGAACGTGAGATCATGTCAGAGGCCGCGGACTCTATACAGATGATTATAGCGGGTAAAGAAGTGAAACTTAATCGTGGCGCTACAACTGGGTTTGTACAAAAGATTTTAGATTTTGCAACAGATAAAATTGGTATTGAAGATGAAGAAACCTATCAAAAGCTGATTGATTACGCGAATGCGCACATGGATATAGTCAAAGAGAATATGGCGCGTAAAGTTTCCATGCAAGTTGCGGCAACAGCACCGGCATTGCCGGGAACAGATGAAAAAACACCCCTTACTGGCCCACCTACGGTATCAAAAACAGAGAATCCATTGACCACAATACCAGAAGGTGCGCGAGTACCGCTAGCGCCTAGTGCATTACAACCAACATGACAATACACGAAAAACTAAAAAAACTTAAAAGTGAAGTATTTACCCCAGAATACCAAGATGAGTCAAAGGATTTTGTTGCTAGGATCGAAAAACAAGTTACTGAAGACATATCGAAACAGCAGGCGCTAGAAATGGTCGGGATTCAGATGTTGCTGGAATTTTTAGAAAATGAGACCAAACAGATCAACAGAGGCTTACAAATGAATGAGGATATGAGCGAGGAAGCACGCAAGTTAGTGTTTGAAAAGAGAAGGTGGAATCATAAGGTACTTTCATTGTTTATTAGCAACCTTGAGTCGTTGGAGCAGACAATCGATCGTAACCTAGAAGAAATATCAGACACAGGAACAATCAAATATACCGAATAATATGGGTAAAAACAAATTCAAAAGGTCGGCGTCAAAAAGGAAAAGAGAACGGCGCAATAAACGAAGGAAAAAAAATGAAAAATGACAAATTCACTTATAATTTACCGAAACATATTACAGACAGTTTAGAGGCTGGCAGGCTTAAAAAACCTAACGGCCAAACAATTAAAACACTTCGCGAGGCTCGTGATGTATACATGCAACAACAAAGCATGCAATATGAGCCACAAAGCGAGTATGAAGGATAATGGCAACAAAAAAGATAACCGCATATAGTGTGTTTAAGAAAGAGGGCAGTTATGAACGCACATATAGCGAAGAAGTACACGGTAAAGCATTCCAAAAGAATGCTGAAAGTTATACCGAAAAAATTGGCGGTAAAATGCGAGAAGCTACGGAACAAGAAGAACGTGGCGAAGTACCTACACCAGCAGAATTACGAGAACAAAAGAAAGTGAAAGAAGGAGAAATTACAACAAAAACAAAACAGTCAGTACCCCAAGTTTAGCTCTAGCGGAGTGAACCGCACAAAAAAATCTGTTCAAGAGCAATGACAGTAAAGTCACTAAAATCTATAGGGCAGTTACCCTTTATAACTAACTTGCCGAGTCAACGGCACAATACAATCTTATGTCAGATAAAACTGAAAAGGCAACTGATATCGAGCCTGTAACAAACGATATCGACAAAGAGCTTGAGGAGACCCAAAAAGAAGAAGATACCTTGGAGGAAGGCTCTCAAGCAGAGGAGGAGAAGGAAGAGGCTAAGACGGAAGACCCAGAAGAAGTCAAAAAAGAAAAAGAACCAGACGAGAGCAAAGAGAAAAAGGAAACGGAAGAAAAAGAAGAAGACAAGCAAGAGGAAGAAGAGCAAGAAGAGGAAACCGAAGAAGAAGCAGAGGAAGAAAAAAACGAGGATGAAGTCGAAGAAAAAAACGAAAGCGGAGAAGAAACACCCCCGCGTTACGACTATGTATCTCTTAAAAAGCACCAAAAGCTTAAAGAGAAGTTCCGCACAGCCACCGAGGAGTTGAAACAACTCAAGGAAACCAAAGCGGAAACAGACGACACAGTAACAACGGGGGATGTAAAAGACATCCTCGAAAAATACAATCTTGACGATACAAACAAGGCATTTATCGAAGACCTAATTGGTACTTTAAAAAAACAAATTGGAGTGCCTAAAGAAACACTTGACTCAATCCAAAAAGCGCAGGCCGATGCCGAAAGCATCAAGAAAAAAGAGTTTGAAGACAATCAATTTTCTGTTGATTATAACGAAACTTTTTATGAACTTGATGATAAAGGCAAGGTCAAAAAGGACGCAGACGGTAAGCCTGTCACAAAAGACGGATTTGACAAAGCGCCAGAGCTTTTGGAGAAAGTTAAGGAGCTGGCGTTTACAAAACAGTTTGTAAACGCGCCTCTTGACGCAGTGTATCTTTGGGCCGAACGGACAATGCCGAAAGTCAAGAAGACTTCTGAATCAACCTCTACTTCTCATGGTGAACGTGAAGACAATCTAACTAAAACCTTTGACCAAGTTACCGACGAAGATGTTGCCAAAATGGATTTAGAAACGTACGAAAAATATAACGAGTGGCAATTGAAACAGGAACTTGAACAAGGGACTGATATATCACGGGGCGGAAAGGCTATGAAAGTATAGTTTTATCGCTCCTTGTGAGCGAATTATGGCAGCTAATCCAAACACAATAACAGGGGGGATTCCAGAACATTGGGACAAACAATACCAAATCTCGAATCTCAAAGTGCCTGTATATCGTGCTATTGCAAATACACGACTTACTGGCATGCTTTCAGTTGGCGATACCGTCAACCGTGAGTACCCTTCAACTATCTACGCCAAGACAATGGGCGCAGATGGTGCTTTTACGAGACAGGGACTAACCGACACCAACGAGCAGTTGGTAGTCAATCAAGAAAAAGACGCATCGTTCTACATTAAAAAGTTGGACGAAATCCAAAACAAACCATCAGTGCGTAACAAGTACGCAGAGCTTTCAATGATTGCTCTCTTCAATAAAGTAGACGGGGATGCACTTGCAGAAATCGCAAACGCGACTGAATCAGTGGACGATGGAGACCTTGGCGGGACCGCAGGGACCGCATTAACCGCTTCCACGACAAACGTGCATAAAGTCTTTGTCCAAGCAAGGAAGTTTATGCAACGCAACAACATATTGCTTAACCCGAATGATCGTTTTACAGGCAAACGTGAAAGCGACATGGTTAAACGTTATGGCGTTGCGGCAATCTCTCCGGACTTTTATGCTACGTTACTTGATTACGTAGGTGGAAAAGAATCAGTATTTGGGGATCAAGTTGCACGAAGCGGACACGCTGGTCATTACTTGGGATTTGAGTTATTCATTTCCAACGCATTGTACTGGACTGGTACGCTTGCAGTTGCAACACAGCCAACGGACGGCGATACGGTTGTAATCAATGGTGTTACATTCACGTATAAGACCACTCTCGGTACTACGGCTGGTAACATCTTAATTGGTGCATCAGCGGCAACGGCAGTGGACGCGATAGTAGCGGCAACAAACAACAGCGAAAGCCTTGCAGCAGAGGCGGCAGGTACTCTCTATGTTGAACTTACGGCGGCTAATAGAAGTCTCATAGACGGCATCACTGCAACAGATGCAACAACGACAGCCACCTTTGTTTCTAAAGGTTGGGGATATGTAATTGTATCTGAAACCTTTACGGACGGAACTGATACTTGGACCGCCGCAAAACAAGTTGAGCATCAGTACTTCGGTGTGAATGCTTCAACTGATGTGGTTATACAGAAATCTCCAAACACTTTAGTACAACCACGAAGCGGTTATGTAGGGAGCGACGTTGCGACGTGGACGGCATATGGAATCAAGACGTTCAACGAGCAAAAGGTCATGATGGTAGACGTACAGACGCGCTCGGACGCATACTAAACCTATAAACATAATATGATGTGGGTGATCCTTGTGATTGCCCGCATCCTATACCCAAACAAATGAACATGAATAAAAAAATATTACGGGTAAGCATGTTTATCGGTATTCTCGGTCTTGCAGTAGGACTTATAGCTGGCGCGATTCTATCGCCTAGCACGAAAGATGTTATTGCAGGCACGTTTGACGAGGCGACTTCGATTATCATTCCAAGCGGATTCAAAAACAAAGTTGTTGTAGAACCCTTGGGAGAAATAGGAGATGAGCCAGCGTTAGGTGGACTTGTGCAGTTTGGCCAACCAGATTTTCCAGACGGATTAAAAGTAGATGGCACAGCAGCTATTGACGGATCACGCGGAGGTGCTTTCACAACGCTAACGGCGACTGGAGCTACAACACTAAGCGGTGCGATAACTTCTAGTGGGACCAATTCGTTTACTGGAGCAAATACATTCCTTCAATCAGCCTCGACGACGGTTACCGTTGGGAGTGCGACCATAGGTGGGTGTTTTTCCTTTGGGGATGATGATAATGGTGGTCTTACCTATATCACCACACTAAATGGCGTAGTTCAAGCTACTACGACACAGCCTTCAATCTGTCAATAATCCGATAAAATGCTTATCACTTCGCCGTACTCAAGGGGACGGCGAAGACTTAAACATTTTAACAGGGAATAATCCCTAAAAAACTAATATGAAATATTTAGCTATAATAGCAGTTATAATCTTGGCAGTAGGCGGGTATGCATATTTTTTCAATCCCGAGCCAAGTGTTTTGTTAGGTGGGCCAGAAGTGAACAGATTCCAAAGCGATGTAAGCCATACGCTTGTTTCTGTTACAAGTGCGTCTACTACAGTGTTATCAGCTAATACAGCGAGAGCATACGCCATGATAACTAACATTGATTCAAGCAATGTTGTGTATGTGAATTTAGGCAATGACGCGGCATGGAAAACAGGGATTGAACTTGCCGCTGGCGAGAGTTATGAGATTGATGCAGATAACCTCTACGTAGGTTTAATCACGGCAATAGCTACCACAACGGTTGAAGTAGTAACTGTCGAAAAATAAAGAATGCAATTACATCCGGGCGAGAATTTTACTCCTTTCCGTCTACTTGGGGATCACACTGACCCTACCACTTATTATGTGCGTGCGGTAATTCGCAATGCCAAAACAGCGGCTTTGATTGAAACACTTGATTTGACTGATAACGGGAGCGGAGATTTTACAGGTACGTTTCAAGTGCCGCAAGACACAAGTGGACAAGGATTCTACTTGAAAGTTGCCACATCCGTTTATACAGATTCGGAATATACAACCAAGTCAAGCAACCACGCCGACGAAGGGGAAACATACTTAGTGCAGGACAGATTACGACGGTTCGGCGGGGGTGGCGGTGGCGTTGATGTGGATTACGACAAGATAAAAAAAATAGTTGCCAAAGAGGTAAAAAAACATGAGGCAAAATACAAAGAAGGGATAGGAAAAAGATACGATAATCTTGCAACAGGAATTTCGAATGTTTTAAATTCACTTACCGAAGCACAAACAAAAATACTAAATGCCATGCCGCCAGAGCCAGAAAGCACGGATTTAGAACCGGTATTATCTGGTTTAGAGGAGATAGTACAGACAATCGATACTTTGCCTGTCCCAGAATCTGTGGATTTATCAGGTATAGAAAGGATACAAAAGAGCCTAAAGTTGATAAAGAATGACGTAGAGAAGCGCGAAAGAGTAATTGTAAAAACTATAGACGATCACGTTAGTGGACTGGTTAAAGTAGTCAGTGAATTAAAAAAAGAAATGAGGCAAATGCCCAAAAAAATATCGTTTAATATCCAACCGATCGAAAAGACAGACGAGGAACAAACTGAAGAAGAACAA
>CEPX01187336.1_pt1 | contig 13558 bp, 8 predicted proteins | sample 361361 | NCBI WGS metagenome assembly CEPX01 (sample SAMEA2619974, study PRJEB7988) | marine metagenome | biome: marine biome (ENVO:00000447); feature: mesopelagic zone (ENVO:00000213) & marine oxygen minimum zone (ENVO:01000065); material: "saline water (ENVO:00002010), including plankton... | reverse complement strand
TAAAGCTGCTCCCCCTCCTACTAGTGCTCCAATAGCTGTTCCCCAGCCTGGGTTTATCATTGTTCCTGCACCTGCTCCACTGGCTGCTCCACTAGCTACTCCTCCCCAATCTATATCTCCTCCTCCGAAATACATAGGAAGTTCTCCTCCTTCTTTGAAATTATATTGCAATCTTGCTCCAATATCAGGATTCTTTATATTTTCTAAATCCATTGTCATTTCAGGAGTTATTGACAATCTTTTGCTTAATGGTATATCATAAGAAGTTTGAACTCTATAAGGAGATAAATTAAATTTTAATCTATTTTTCTTTGTGTCTGGAACTTCTAAAACTGAAGTGTCCTTACTAAAAGTATAATTTCTGTTTGGTTTCATAGTTTTAATTTCTCCACTGTCTAATCCTATTCCAATTAGTTTTTTAGAAACTCCCTTTGTAGTTAATTTGTTACTGGGAATTATATTATAAGGATTCTTTGCTGTAGGAGATCCTTTTAAATATCCAGTAGTAGATATATTTCCTCCATGAGCCATTGGAAAGAGATATCCCCCGTCTTTTAAGTATCTGAAGGTAGTATGTTCAAGAGCTGTTTTAAGTTCATCGGAAATCTCTCCATAACTTGTTGGTATTTTGGGCAGATTTGCTAGCTTTCTCTTTACATAATCATAACTATTGGAGACTGGGGGTATTCTAGTTCTTCCTGCTACTAATGATTTCAGATATCTTTCTAATCCTGATTTCGTATGTTTGCTACTGCTTAATAATACATTTCCTTGTGCTTTTAAAGATTTATTAATAGCATTACTAAATTCAGCCCCTAATCCAAAACCTTCTTTTCCTGCATATTTAGTAGGATAGTCCATAAATCTACTAAATCCAGGATTCTCCTTAGTAAATTTAGTACCAACAGATCTAGGAGCATCAGAAAATAGACTTGGGTTTATTTTGTCAAAGTCCATGAATCCTAATCTTTTCCATGTTTTTGATCCTGGAGGTTTCCCCATTGTAATTAATCTCTTGTCGTAAATTGGTACGTTGGATACTTTTAAGTCCCAATTTTTATACTCTCCTTTTTTTATGTTTGATACTTCTTTTAATCTTTTATTTATATCTGTGGTTAAATCTCCTATTTTCTCAACTTGTTTTGCAGGAGGAGCTTTCTTTGCAGGAATAATCTTTGTTTTTTTCATTATTTCTTTCCTGGGTAGTACAGGTAGTTTAGCTATTTGTGCTGCAGTTAGGTTTCTAGGAGCAATACCTGCAGTTGAAGGAGAAATTCCTAATTTAACAAGAGAAGGAGCAGGACCTGTTAATCCAGTAGGAGCTACATAATCTAAACTTTTTCCTAATCCTCTTACTAATTTAGAACTTGCTTTAGCTCCTAATCCTAAAGAGGCAGGGGCTCCTAGAAGTAACATATTAAATATAGGATCATTAAGTCCATACATCCCTTCTGCCGCACCAGAGGCAGGGGCATAGTTAGGAGAAGTAGGATCAGCTTTGTCCATTGCTATCGCTTGTTGATACCCTATGGATTTTTCAATTTCTGATTTTTCTGGTGTTTTTGCAGGAGTGGAGTCTTGAGGTTGATAATTATAGAACATACCAGGGTATCCAGAAACCATATCTTTTGCCCCTATAGCATCAGATGCTCTTTGATAAGATGGTAAAAATCCTCCTTTAGCCATAGTTACCTGTTTAAAATCTGTAGATAAAGGCTGACTTTGATGCCTAGGCCCTATTCTTTGATCACTAACTATAGTGTCTAGCCCTTCTTCATTTCCTGCTATAACGGAATCTCTACCTGCATAAGTATTCCAGGCATTTAAGAATTGATTACTATCGTTATATACTTGTCTTCCTAAAGGATCAGATAAGCCCCCTAATTGTTCTTGAGTCCAGGCATCTCCTCCATATTGATCTCTTAATTTCCCTTGAATATTTTTAACATTTTCTCTTGCATTTCTTATAGGAAGAGCTAATTCATTTGGAGTAACAACCCCTCTTTCTCCTGAGGACATAGCTGTATATTTTGGAGCCCCTTCAAGAAATGATTGATAATAACTTGCCTCAGGTATAGTCTTGTAAGCATTTTTATAAGTAGGTAGAGGACCTCCTTTTTGTCTAGAAGGAATAAATTTTGGATTATTTGGATCAAATTCAGAATAGTCATTAGTATTCCAGATTCTACCATACCAAGTATCTGCATAATTTGGATTAGGTTTTCCACCAACTTTGTCTATATTTTGATAATACCAATCTCTTCCTTTATTCATAAGAATTCTTCTATCATTTTCAGGAAGTTTTCCTATTGTATTTTCATACTCTTTGTCAAAAGAATAAGGTGCTCCTTTTCTGCCCGGCCAATTACCACCTACTAATTGAGTTGGATCATGTTTTCTATAATATTCTTGTAAGGCATATCCTCTTGGATCTTTTTCAATTCTTTTATTACCTTTATCCCATCCCGCATTAAATATATAATCCATTGCTTCACCTTTTTCCATAGCAGAAGCATTAGGCATAATTTTAGTTACTTCTGGATATATATCACCCATAAGCATATTCATATATTTAGGGTCTGAATAGGAAGGAAGAGGACTGCCTCCTGGTCCCCCCTTTAACTGCTCATATTGAAGTATCTTATTAGCCTGATGTCTTACACTATCAGTATGAGAAATAGGGGTGGAAGAATTTTGGTACTTAGGCATAGGATACTGATTCCACTTAGCAGCTATTCCTGGGTGAACAGCATTCATGAATCTTTGTTGCTTCTTAGACTTATAAGGCATATCCTAATTTTTGTAACAAAAATAACAGGAAGACACCTTAAATCCAATAATTATATAATGAATTATCTAATGCCGTGTATTATACTTTCTATCTTATAATATTAAATATTACATTATCTCACTACCTTACATTGGTGCATCCATATAGTGAGTGAGGATATCATGTATAATCAATCTCCTATTGTTTGCATTATTCTCATATGTAAACTTCATGGTTACATATGGGTTTCTAATTCTAGCTTTTCCATCTCTGGGTACCTGGGTTCTCCAGGTCCTCATTCTTCTTCTGACATTTTCATCTACTACTAACGTAATATCTCCGCTATCCTGATACTCATTTAACACTCTTAAGGTGTCAAAGGTTACATTTAATAGATCAGATCCTGCAGTATTAGATGCTTGTGTCAGGTATTCTATATTATTAAATACTTTAGTCCAAGTTCCTTTAGGATTAACAAGTAATTCTATTATAGAATTAAAAGTTTCATTATAGAATTCTCCCCTTACTCCTGCATCATGCATATAGACAGGATATCCTTCAGGAGGTTGACTAAATATTCTTTTGGAATCAGATATATAATGTCTGGGGAAGTGAGAATAAAAAGAAGTAAAAGCATCTATCATCTCATTGTAAACTAATGTATAAGATGTTTTTGGCAATATCTTAATTGCAGGGGTTACTTCAGGTATAGTAGGACCTACTTCCACTGGGGCACACCATACTTTTAACCATACTTTATCTCCTTCTTGACTTTGGTACCCACCAAGACCAATGCCCATCATCATAGCACTTTGGCCAGTGGGGCAATTAAAACCTATGATTAAAGGACGATTAGCAGTACTACCAATAACCCGTGCTGGTCTTTTTCCTAATTTATAACAATCCAGGTTTTTATAGCCAGGAGTACAACTTGAAAAGTCTATTTCTAAACTACCTCCTGCATTTATTTCATTTTCAATAAAACTTTCTGGGTTATTAGTATAGTCAACGGGAATCCATCCTCCAGCAGCTCCCAGAGTTTGTAATCCATATATGCCTGGTATACTTGCACAGGGAGTATTTCCTACAAGACCTTCTTCAGCTATAGATGCTTCCTCTCCAGTAAGTGTGACTGCTCCTTCTTCAGCACTAGGAGGTAAAGGAACTTTTTCTTCTTCTATTTCTACATGAAAGGTAAAAATAACTTCGCTAAATCTTTGATCATATACTGAAGTTATTCCTTGAAATAAGATTGGATTATCTGAAGTAAGTACTTCACCTACTATATTGTTATATATCCAAGAGGACATTCCTTTTAAGTCTGATAATGGTTCTGCACCTTTAGCATATCTAAAGAACTTCCTATGGTAGGCATCAAAGAAATACATAGCTCCCTTGGCCTTAACTATTCCCCATTGATGAAATGCTCCTACAGAGTTAGAGATGTACCTGAAAGCAACTAATCCTCTCCCTGTTCCTAACTGAACTTCTCCTCCTGAGATGTCTGTGATAATGCTTTGAGGATTAAGTGATACTAAACCAAAAGCTTTATCTTGGAAGAACATTACTTGGTCATTAAATATCTCAAGTTTATTAATAGGTCCATAATGCCCATCTACATCCATATAGTCTAAAGGCTTGAATGTTGTCCAGGAATCAAATAATTCCCCGTTTATCTTGGTTTGAGAAGCATAAATTCTATTATCAAATTCTCCTGTTAAAAGATTCTGTCCTGTAACTAGATATGTTTGTAATTTTTCTTCTAGTGAATATAATACTGGACAGAAATAATCATCTCCTTCTTGTTCATATATCAATTCTACAGTACTTGCATTTGGATCATCTGCAGGTATAGTAACATCTGGATAGTTTTTATAATTGTTAAAGTGATACCCTACTCTCATATCTGCATTAACTACACTTTGTACAGGATATATTCTTCCCACTATAGGACTATATGCTAATTTAGGAGCTCCTAATATCTCATCATCACCAGAGTAAATATATTCCTGAAAAGTAAAATTAGCAGAATATAGTTTTTTCTCTGCAAATGCACTTTGGTGAATGTCCCCTCCAAATACATCTACATCAATAATGTTTGGGGTATCTTTATTTACCCTGCTGAAGTGCCCTATACTTATATATTCAGTATCTTTTCTTTCTTTAAAAGTACTGCCTCCATATTGACTGTCTAACTCTCTGTAAATGTCTACAATAGTTACTTGCCCTCTTCTAGGCATTTTAGTACCACTTCCATCGGTATTATAAAATCCTATTTTATTTCCCTCATTAGCATTAGGAATATCATGGTATTCATTATGCTGCAATATGTTTCCTTCAGAGGTACCTCCATTATCCGGATTTGTCCATCTTAAGTGTCCCTGTCCTATGTATGGATCTTTATCTTTAGTAGCTTTATAACCAAAGGCATAATTGATAAGATACTTAGTCATATCCACAAAATTTCCCGCCATAAATGCAGTGAAAACTCCTGGAGATATTAATGCAGAACCTGATTGTGGAATATTTATTAAATTATGAGTATTTGTACAAAATCCTACATTTAAAAATCTAAGTTCTTCGTCAGGATCTTTCCCCGTATTTACATCTACATATCCTTTATTTTCTACTTTTTTTAGTTCTTTGACTTTTCCATACCCATCTGTATTAAATGATAATCTGTCTCCAAAAGAAACTCCATGAACTAATGCAAGTGCTTTAGTATATCTAGAGAAAAATTTTATAAACTGCTGTGAGTTACTATTATTTTCTGAAATAGGATCCTCGCTATCTATGTACCCTATCTGGGAATATCCTGCAATTCCATCACTAAAATTTGCAGTAGATGCTACTGCTGTTGTTTCATCATATACTATAGAATTACTATTTTTAGGATACATCCTAGCTATAGGATCTTCTTCTGAAATATGAACATATCCTGCTACTGGTTTTAAAGTATACTTTATATCTTCCTCATTATCTGCTAGGTAATTTTGAATTTTAGTTCCTGTAACAAATTTTAAATCTGGACAATCTAGAGTCGCATATTGGGTAGCAAACTCCCCTACATTAGTATAATAGTCAGAAGCTATATCTGATCCTCCAGGAAGATTTGAACTAGTAGAAAGGGTCCAATCATCAAATACCGTGTGCTTATGTTTTGGATATCCTCTGTTTACAATATCTCCATCTGGACTTATATATGTATTACCGTCAATTACTCTCGTGTAGTTAAATAATCTTCTTTTTGATACTCCTTCTCCTATTCCTGTACAAGAAAATTGAGTGGCAAAGTCTGGAGTACCTGCTTCTATTTTAAACCTGTTAAGTATTCTTAAGTACTTAGTATCAGTATATCCACTATCAGGAAAAAGACTTTGGATTCCCCAACTCTTAATTGTCATTATCGCAAATGATTCAAATACTACTTTGTCTCCTATATTCAAAGAAAGTCTGGAGGTTTTTGTAGAACTATTTATGTTATGGTCCTGATTAGTAGTATACTGCACTTCAAAAATAATAGCAGGATTTAGTTCTGTTGATCCTGCAAGAAATAGGTCTTCAAATACAGGAATACCATATTTCCAGCTATTATTTATAGAACCATTTGGATACCTGGTCTGGAGTAAATATTTTGTTTGATAGGTAGTTTCTTGACCAGTTTTTTTTGTTACTCGCAATCTTGTAACAAATTCAATCTTACAGTCAAAGCCATAATCATTCAATAATTGTGAATAACTCGCAGGAGGTGTTAGGTTAGCTCCTCCAGGATCTACAACTGGAGGATCTCCTTGTCCCCAACTTTTTATAAATTCTAATTCAGCTCCTACCCTAATACTAGCATCAAACGTATAAATATTAGTTTCAGGGGCTTCAAAATACCATCCTGAACCTGGATAGTAAGTTGAAGCATTAAAAGGATCAGTAGTATCAGTACTAAGTCCTCCTCCATTATTATAACTCCCTCCTCCTGTTTTTATAGTCTCACATCTTATTAAGTAGTTAGTTGCAGAAGGTCCATCTAAGTATATATTGTGAGTGAGGGAGGGTGAAGGAGGGGTCATTAAAGAAATAAAGTCCGGGGAACTTCTTTCTGCATTAGGTAATGAATCAAAGGAAACTCCCTCGTCAGAACTATATTTAGTTTTTTGAGCACTAAATGGTGCAGAAGTTGAGAATTCTTTATATAATATATCTGTAGCAGGAGTTCCTGAATGTGTGGGCTTACTAGCTACCTCTCCTAATGCTCCCTCTGCTATTATGGTTTTGTCTTTTTGCTTTCTTGGGGCTCTTACTATAGAGAATCCTGATATGTCACCTCTAATACCACTTCCATCAGGATTAATGTAATTACTTAAATCTACAGAAAATTTTAATCCTAACATCCATCCTTTTGTTTCCCCCTCTCCTTTAGGTATCTTTGCATTAGCTGTTACAGGTTGTGTTAGAGTATCAGAGTACCATTGAGCTAAAGCTCCTTTCCATACTCCATCACTACTAGGACTAAAATCTCCAGCACAGGGCATTCTTATATCTCCAATCCATTTTACATCAGAAGCCCTTCCTGTATCAGAATAGAATACAATACCAAATCTGTATACTTCATCCCTCATGTATCCCTTAAAATAAGCTTCTAGTCTTCCATTCTTAAAATTAGCGAATCCTGGACCTATGTCTATAGTATTAGTACTTGTTCCTTCATTTATGTTTACTTCTATCTCATCTTCTGCAGGAACATTAACAAAGGGAGATTTCTCAGGCCATAAGGGATTTCCTAATTCATTAGGGCTGGATTTTTCTGAATTACTAGGTTCTACATGAGAAGAGTCATCTAAGGTTATTTCTTTAAATGTAAATTCATACTCTACATTAGGACCTGATCCCCCAAGAATATTTGTATTCCTTTTATATCGGTAATCATTAGAATTAGAAAGTAATGTAGCTGCATCACTGTCTTTATTCATCCCATTAATAGCATCGCTATCTAAAGGTACTTCCCATGTTTTTGGAACGCCAGTATCAATAGTTACATAGGTATTACTTGTATTTTCATCAAATCTGTATGCTCTTGCGTCATATTCTATATTAAAGACTGCTTCTTTTACATTACCAAATAATAGCCTGTTATGTTTTGCAGTTAAAGTCTTAACTCTTTCAAAGTCTATATCATATTGCTTAAGATCTTCTATAGGGATTTCTTCTAGGTCTAAGATAGTAGATAATGTGAATTCATAGGAATCTTCACTTGTTAAGGTATCTGTCTTAAATAGAAATGCTTTAAAATTCTCAGGTTCTGGCTCATGCACTACATATATAGATATTTCATCAAATCCTATAGGAATGAAAGGAATTTGATAATTTAACATCTTAGTACTATTCACTATTGTAGTAGCGTAGGCATAATCCCAATATTTAGGATCTGTAAGACTTGTATCTACTTTACTGGTAGTTACAGCAGTTCCTGCACTAAAGGGAGCTAGTGCACTGGTTGATCCTCCGAATTTCTTTAGCCTATAAGTAACATACCATCTACCAGTAGGCAAAGAGCCTCCATCTTGGTCTTCTGTAGTTACCAAAGGCATTGAAAGTTCATTTTCAGTTATAAGAGAGAAATCATTTATTCTTAAAGCCCAAGTATCATCTCTTACAGCATTAAAGGTTCTGGGTACATTAAAGTTATCAGTGAAGTAAACTCTTTGGGTTTCTGTGTTTTCATACCTTGCTATTGCCTCTATAGGATGCTCCCTATTAAATCCAAGTTGCCCATTATATAATAAGTCTACTTTTGCAGTTGTTTTAGGATTTGCAGGGTCATAGGACATTGACCAAATTTGACTAAATGGAGGAGTCTGATTCCATCCTAGTTCTCCATTATCATTTACAGTAAATAATATAGTATTATCCCTTAAGGGAGTATGCCCTATTATTCTAAAGTCAGAGATTGTTGGATATATTTCCCATTTTAAATTATCGTCTTCTCCTTTTATAGCGTTATTAAAAAGAACAGGTTGTCTAGGACTAGAGGTTGGAAAATAGATTACTATCCTATCTTCGTCTTGTAATCTTACATAGTTATATATATTATCTTGTAAAAGTTCTTCTATTACATCAAAAAGAATATCAGAAGGCTTTCCGTCATCAAAGTCTATTGTGTCACTTATATCCATACCAGGACTAACAAGTGCCGTTAGTTTGAAATTTTGACTAGATCCAACTAGTGTAGGAGAAACAGCTTCTATTACTAGCATTCCCTTTATCTCCAACATTTCAAATATTTCCTCAGTACCTTTTATATTTTCCAAGGCACCTGTGGATAATCCTTTGTCAGTAACAGGTCTTACATTTTGAGAGTCAGGATATTTATTATTAGGATACTTTGGCTTAGCAGTATCCTTATCCATTCCCCCCATAAAGGTATTTCCGTGTATAGGCATAATTAGTAAGAGTTAATAGTTCTTTCTGTTGAAGGATCTCCATAGTACTTAAATCCAGTACCATGAGCATTCATTTGAGGAATTAGTCTAACAAATTGATTCTTCCAAGATTCTAATTGATCTATTGTAGGCATTAGCCCAGAAGTAGTTGCAGCTCCTACATACCAATCTCGCTCTCTCTGCAGGTAATTAAATCTTTGTCCATCTAGTTTACCTTGTATAAACATTTTCTGTCCTATCTTTTCTGCTATATAGGCTTTGATAGCTTGAGTGTACTTGACGTTATCTGGAATAAGAGGTTGTCCATTCTCATCCATAGGAAAAGCTTTGTAGACTAATTCTAAAGCTCCTGTCTTGAAATTTGTGAATATATAGCAGCCATTTATGGTGTATGTTAAATCAGTGGTGCAGGTGTCCCTTAGCTGGCCTTGAGTGGCTATAAAAGGGGATGAGAATACTATACTGCCAAAAGTAGTGAAAGAGACAGGAGAGGCAGGTAAACCTTCCTCCATTTTTTCTAATCCACCATGAAAAGTGTCAGAACTGTACCTTAAGGGAACTTTAGTAGCATTATCTCTTACTTGAACAGGGTATATCATATCACAAGGTAATAGACCTCTGTATTTGTCTATTCCTATAGGACAAGGATGATTTAAATCTAAATTACCATCTGTTACTTTATCTAAGTACTGTTGAGGGACAGCAATCATGTCCAGTATCTCTCCAGTCCATTCTAAGGCATCTGACCAATCTACTTCATGGGTCCAGCCATAATCTCTGAATATTCCTTCTAGTATCCTGTCTATTCCTATGTATTTACCTGTTAGTGCCATGATTATAAGATTTCTATGTTGAAGTTATTGCTTCCCATGCTGCAGCAACTCTGAGGTTTAGTTTGTTTGTTGTTGAATTATATATTACTAGTCCTGCAGTAGGGGTTGATATAGCATCTCTTTGAGTTTCTGTCATTCTAGGGAATAATAATCCTTTAGTTGTACTTTGACATTCTAGTATAGCACTAGTGTCTATAGTATTATTTCCTACTATTAAACTATTATCAATATTGACTCCTCCAGTAGCTCCAAAAATAGTCATGTATTCTGTAATAGTACCTGAGGTATTAACTTTAAATTTAAGATTTCCTATAGGTGCTCCAGCTGCTGGATCTTGTATTTCTCCAGAGACACATCCATATACTATTTCAGTATCTGCGTCATCATCAAGAGAAAATGCTAGTATAGATTGATCTAATGCAGTATTTTGATCATTGTGTATTTGTACTATAGGAGCTAGAGATGCAATTGCTAAACTGTCACTAACGTGTAATTTATAGCTAGGAGTAATAGTTCCAATACCTACTTTTTCATCATTAGTTACTGCCATAATATCAGTACCTGCCTCATCAGAACATTTTAAAGGATTATTAGCTATTCCATTAAAGTCCCAATAGTTATTTATGGTATGTCCAGTTGTTGCCCCAAAAGTGACAGTAGTCCCATAGTTTAGAGTCTGAGCAACTCCTGTTATTGCTACTCCAGTTGCTGCCCAAGTAGTCCCTCCATCTGCTGACCAAGTAAAGGTATCTGGAGTTCCTATTCCATCTATCTTTACTCTATATGAGATATCTGATTGATGATTAAAAGTTCCTCCTGGAGTAAGATCATCTAGACCTAAAGCTCCAGTTTCTAATACAATAGTTACAGTGCTGGACCCTTTAATATGTAGTTGACTGCTAGGAGCTACAGTACCTACTCCTACTCTATTACTAGAGCCATCTATGGAGAATAATCCTGGAAGTGAAGTACCATCAAATCTGAGAGTATAAGGAGTCATAGTGACAGTTCTGTTACTACTTATTGTCCCATTTCCTCCATATATACCTCCATCTCCTATAGAAGTTACAACTCCTAGATAGTCCTTTTTTTTAAGACTTCCAGACTCATCTAAGAAGGTATTATAAAATCCTGCAGGGGCATTAGGTACATCTGCTGCGTTTATTAAAACTGTTCTATATATACCCATAATGTTAAGCTGTTATAAGTCCGTTTTCATTTACTAATATACCATTATTTATTATACTCCCATCTCCTATAGAAAGTTGCCCTCCCTTTTGGACAGTAAAAACAGTATTATCGGTAATCTCAAATCCTGTATGGATATAGTATTCATATGAATCTTGAACTGTATTATCATCTCCAGGAGATGTCTTATATTTATGTCCTATAGGACTTGTAGTACTTATAGTACTTGGGACAGCTGCTGTAACTACAGAAAGATTAGTTACTTCGTTTTTAAGAGAAGTTAGTCCTATATCTCTTATCTTTAATCTGCCATTTTTTTGCCCTATGTATACAGCTCCTCCATCTGTTACATATTTATGCCTAGGAATTGCTATAGCCTTTTGATGGATAATCTCTATTTGTTCTCTATTGTATGCCATTACATATAAAAATCTCCTGTGAATTCTTCATTTTTAATTAACTTGGCTAACGCTCTTTTATTAGTCCTAGTAGGAATAAAAGAGTAAACAGACCTATTTGCACAATTAGAGCGATAGTTAGAAAAATGCCACTTATAATTATAGCCGTCACTGTGGTCATTAGTGTGAAAGACAATTTTCTTATTTTTCTTAGCATCTTTGTCTGCCTCCCATAACTCTTTGGTTGCTTTCCAATTAGGATTAAGTCCTTTATATTCAAGATTACCATCTTTATCTATCTTTATGGAAGGTTTATATTTCTTTATTCTTAAGGTCCCTAATCTGAAAGGAATGGGGAAATCAAAAGCATCTTCCATTATCTTCATAGACACCTTTTTATTAAAGGAATTTAAGATTCTAGAATATGTAGAGTAATCTGTTCTATCTCTTTTGTTATTCTTGAGATAGTATCTATACATATCCATTCTTCCACAATCTACTTTTACTTTGCTTGGCCCTCTTTTCATTTTGATCTAGATGTTGTTTTAGGCATAGTAACAGGTCTAACATCAGATCTTGCGTCATTACTGTCATCTGCCTGTACTTCTGCTTGTGCTTCTATCATTAGGTTTCCTTTGAGTATTGCATCCTTTAAAGCAGGTATCATCCATGTTTTAATAGGATACTCGTCATCATCTGAATAACAGGGCTGATCAGTAGTGCAGCTTCTAAATCCTGCTATTTCTGCAGGATCTTCAAACACTCCCCGTATTACTATAGCTTTTAGATTCTGGTATACAGGATTATTAGTTAGTACGTGTATATATTCATCATATAGAAAGGCATATAGTAAGTGCTGGTTAAATCTTCCATTTCCTACCCAGGGTACTCTGGTATAATCTATATATGAAAATGGTTTACCTTTTCTATTTACAGGCCCTACTTTAACTATAGCGTTCTTATTATGTAGTTCTATAGTTTTAGGAATTTTCTTTTTAGTTCTTAAAGTAGGACAATTGATTGTTATATCACAACAATCAGAGGCATCTACTTCTTCAATTTCTGCACATATAGTCTGAATAACATCTTCATCTATAGTTCTTTTTCTGTTTAGTTCATTTCTTAGCCATAAAGCTCTTTGATTTCTAATCCAGAATTTTATTTGCCTGATCTCTATATCAGTGTCATCTGAAAGTTGAGGGCGAACTATAGTTAGTAGATCATATGCTATTTCATTCAGTGTTGCCATTTCTTTTTTTCTTTCCTTTTTTCTTTTCTTTTCTTACTGTTATAAAGATAGTATCCTTTATTGTATCAGTCAAATATACCTTATTACGGATAGTATCTATAATAGTTTTAATCCTCTTTTTGTATATGATTGTATCTTTATAAATTATCCTCTCTCTCTGCTCTTTTATTTGCTTTTCGCTTAACATTCCTTGATATACAGAAACTTCACTTTTTAAGCTATCATGGTACATTCTTTGTTTTGCCTGAGAAGCATAATAATCTCCTAACACTGAATCTCCTAAGCTAAATAAAGAATCATAATTTGTAGTAGAGCTCTTTGTACATTCTTCTGTTGGCTGAGAGCATCCCATAACCAAGATTAAAACACTATTTAGTAATACTTTTTGCAAGTTCTATATATTTAGTCTGCAATTCTTTGTTATCTACTTTTAATTGCTTTACCTCCTCTTGTAAATCATCTATCTGACCTTGCATAGTTCCTTTAACGTCAACATATAAGTATCCTATAACCATTATGCTTACACCTAATAGATATTGTATGGGATTCTTTGCAAGTTGCTTATAATCCATTATTCAGGTGGATTAGGGTCTGACCATTCTGGAGTTGCCATTAAAGTTAATGCTTCAGCGTGTGTCATTATTGCACTTCTGTCTGCTTCTGGTACAGCTTCTACACTTGTAGGA
>CEPX01197694.1_pt1 | contig 13561 bp, 17 predicted proteins | sample 361361 | NCBI WGS metagenome assembly CEPX01 (sample SAMEA2619974, study PRJEB7988) | marine metagenome | biome: marine biome (ENVO:00000447); feature: mesopelagic zone (ENVO:00000213) & marine oxygen minimum zone (ENVO:01000065); material: "saline water (ENVO:00002010), including plankton... | reverse complement strand
TGATCTTGCAAAGGTGTTTGAATTTTATGTTACATCTCTAACAAAAGATTATCAAGCTAGTACGACTGCTGGTGATTTTTCATTTTCTAATGAAGAACAGAACGCTGAAGTTGCTTTGAAAGTAGTTGTTCATTCTACTTTGCGTGGTGTTACTATCATTGAACATTTTGAAATTCCAGAGCGTAGAGAATTTTTATCTCTAGCACGTTTGGATTATGATGCTTTTAAACAGAATGTAGAACTGAACGAAACCTTTAAGAAACTGCCTGAAAAGGTGCGTGAGGATATTAAAGAGCGTGCAGATGCTCTCCATAAGGAAATGGAAAAAGAGGTTGAAGATTTGTTCGCTGAGGATGATTATTAAGATGAAGTATTTAATTACATTTATTTTATTGTTCTTTGTTCCAGTTGCTGGAGCAACAACAGCACCTGATTGGGTGTTGGGAAAAGGACATCCTAAATATAATACGTTTGAATATATTATTGGAGTAGGTCATTCTGATAAGAGTACTGTTTCCGCTAATGAATCTGCAAGAGCGGATTTGATTAAGAATATCAGAGTTAAGGTTACTTCTATATTAAAGGATTATACTAGTTCAGATAAATCTTTTGCTGAACAATCCGTAGTATCTGAATCTGAATTTCTTTTAGAAGGTTCTCAAATTAAAGATGGTTGGTTTGATGAAGAAAAAGATATCTTTTATTCCCTTGCGGTAATTAAAAGAAGCTATGTTTCCGATACTCTTATGGAAATGATTGGTGTTCTGGTATCAAGAAATGATTTGACTTTGAGACAAGCAGATACGTTCTTTGATACTGGTGACATCTTAAAAGCATTAATTTATTATTATGATGGTTATGTTGAAAGTGCTCAATTAGTTACTTACATTCAGACCTATAACTCTGTTATACTAAGTTCTAATAAGATGGCATTGGGTAAAGATTATTCTTTAGTTTTTAAGGAGAAACTCCAGAATATTGTGGATAACATTACTCTTGATCCTGTTAAAAGGATAATGAAAAACGATACTGTCCAGTTTGAAGTTATAGTACGTTTTAAGAATAGACCAATTAGTTTTCCAGTTAAGTTTTATAGTGTTTATAAAAATTATGCTGAACAAACCTTATGCAAGATTGAAGGTTGTGTTCTTAACGTAAACGCTCTTGATATTATGAATCGTGATTATGATATTCATTTAATGTCTGGTATAGATACAAAAACTTTAAAAAAGTATTTTACTTATGATCTTGAACCAAGAATGTTTAAGAGATTGGAATTACTTAAAATTGTATTTAAAAAACAACTAGACCCTGTTAGTCCAAATACAATAGATCGGGATGTACAAAGGGAATTAAGTAGGAAGGATAGAGCTTTTCAACGTCTGGATGGAGAAGTTAAAAAAAGAAATTATAGAGGATACCATAGACCTGATATAGATTTAACTCCTTTGCGTAGAAACAGAACCACATTCAGAGGCAGTATTAATCTTTGGAGTCCAAATCTTAGAATTCGTGTAGGTTTTTAGAAGGGGAAATTATGTCAAGAGAAATGTTAAAGTTAAGAAAAGGCGATACTGCTATTATGATTAAAGCGGATGGTAGTATTGAAATGGCTGGACTTCAAGGTAAGGAGTTAATTACTGAAAAAGGTCATATATCACCAACAATATTATTTGCTGCAGCCTGGGCTAGAAAAGATGAGAAGTTATTAGTTCATTTAGTTAAGAATTTTCAAGAGTGTGTTCGTGAAGGATATTTTGGCGCTGATGCACAAAGTGATTTTAAGGAGATGGAAGTTGAGCAAGCTAAAGAGAAACTTAAAAACGAGCGAGAACCTAAACAAGAAATAGTTTTAGAACCAACTGAAACGCCAGAGGAAACTGCAAAGAGAGAACAGGAAGAAGCACATCTACAAGCAATCGCAGATAAAGGACAAGACCCTAGAGTGAAAAGACAGCAAGAAGCTTTGAAAAAGGGTGCAACTAAAACATCTACAAAAGATTATGATAAACACAAACAACCAGATTTACCAGTAGAACAAACTATGAAGTATTTGAAAACAACACCCGCTGAACAGAAAAAAATGAAAAAGGAAGAAAAAAAGAAGAAACAAATTGTTGGAACAGCATCTATTGAGGAGAAAAAAGATAATGAAACGACTTGACAATTATTTAAAAGAAACGACACTCTCAAGAGTGTTTCGACATTTTCGGAATGAGAAAATTCCAGTAGGAATCATTACAGCTTTTCGTGGTGATAATACTTATAAAGAAAATGTTAAACGCAATAAGGTCTTAGCAGCAAAAATAAAAGCTAACAACTATGGATATTTTTATGTTGAAGGTCATTGGCAGGAACAAGATGATGAGGTACTAATAGATGTTAAAGAAGATTCTATTGTTATTATTGGTTCAGAAAATGATAACGGAAAATTGAAAGGACTTTTAAAGATATGGGTTAAAGACTATAATCAAGATGCAGCTTTGTTTAAAGATGAAGGTACTGCAAAGATTGTCTTAATAGACAAGTCTGGAAAAAGTACAGAAATTTCTAATAAGTTTTCATTGAAAAAACTTGAAATTGGTTATACTAAACTTCACGGTAGAGGCGGAAGGTCTTTTAGTTTTGATGAAGAACGTGATGGTCTTGGTTGGTTAGGTAGAATGAAGGAGAAATTAAAAAATGGTGAGGTGCTCACAAAGGAGAAATTAAAAACCAGCTTAGTGAAAGAGTTTAATATTGATGAAAAATATCTTGGTGGATCATAGATTATATAACTTTTGAGGAGAAAAAAGATAATGAAAATTAGTCAAGCAACTATGGATGTATTAAAAAACTTTTCCGAGATCAATCAGTCGATTGTTATCAAAGAAGGGAATGAAATTAAAACTATTTCTGCATTGAAGAATATTCTTTCCAAAGCAGTAGTAAAAGAAAACTTTCCAAAAGATTTTGCAATCTATGATCTACCAACATTTATTGGATTCCATTCTACTATGTTGGCTCCCGAATTTGAATTTAAGGACGATTGCGTTATCATGGAAGATAAACATGGTAAGGGAAAATATTTCTATGCCGAACCTTCCCTAGTTGTAACTCCGCCCGATAAAGATATTGATATGCCCGATACTGATATTCAGTTTGAATTAAAGAATGATGTGCTTGAGGATATTATGAAAAAAGCAAATGTTCTTAAACTTGCAGATATTGGTTTGAAGTCCTGCCCTGAATCTAAAAGTCTTTACTTGTATGCTACAAATAAAAAGATTGATACTTCAAACGATTATTCTGTAAAGGTTGGAGAATCAAACGGTGAAGATAAGTTTAATATTATTTTTAAGAAAGATAACTTAAAGATAATTCCAGGCGATTATACGGTAACTATAACAAATGGTATTTCTCATTTTAAATATTCAGATGATAAATATGATTTAGATTATTGGATTGCCTTGGAGTCCGATAGTCAGTATAAGACAACATCTGTTTAATCCTTTTTAGAGGTATGTGAGGTATATGATGAAAGATGATATATTATGGGTTGAGAAGTATAGACCAGAAACAATTGATGATTGTGTTTTACCAGTTTTAACTAAAGATATATTTTTAAATATTGTTGATTCGGGGGAGTTGCCGAATCTTCTTTTATTTGGTTCGTCAGGTGTCGGAAAAACTACAGTTGCAAAGGCGCTTTGTAATCAGTTGGATTGTGATTGGCTGATGATAAATGGAAGTGATGAAGGTAGACTTATAGATACCTTGAGAACCACTATAAGTAGTTATGCATCAACGGTAAGTCTTTCTGGCGGTAAGAAAGTTATTATTATTGATGAAGCGGATTATATGAATAAAGATACTGTCCAACCAGCCCTAAGAGGTTTGATAGAAGAATTTTCAAATAATTGTCGCTTCATCTTTACTTGCAACTATCACAATAGAATTATTCCAGCACTTCATTCGAGATGTTCTGTTGTGGATTTTAAAATTCAAAAAGATGAAAAACCAGAACTTGCTCAGATGTTTTCTAAGACGGTATTAAATATCCTTGATACAGAGGGTGTTAAGTTTAAAACAGATGTTGTAGCACAATTGGTTGTGAAGTTTTTCCCTGATTTCAGAAGGGTATTGAATGAATTACAAAAACATTCAACAGGCGGAACTATTGATTCTAGTGTTTTGAATTCATCATCTAATGAAACATTTAATGAGTTGATGCATTTTTTGCAGAATAAAGATTTTAGTAATATGCGGAAGTGGGTTGCACAAAATATTGACAATGACCATATAAGATTATATCGTCAAATATATGACTCCTTTTCTTCAAGATTGAAAGATGGTAGTGTGCCACAAGCTGTATTGACTGTAGCAGATTATCAATACAAGTCAGCGTTTGTAGCAGATCAAGAAATCAATATGGTTGCTTGTTTAACTGAATTAATGATTAATTGTGAGTTTGAATAATGAATAAAAAAACAGGGGAAGGCGGTATTCCGCAAATTGATAAGGTGAGAGATACTGATATATTTGTTGCTGAGTTTTATGAGGATGGTAAGAAACAAAGGTTAGGTCATGCTAAACTTTGTCATCAAATGAATAATTCTTTAGGGAGAATTTCTAAAGGATTGAAGGTATCTAAATCTTTATTGATTAGAAAAATTCTTGAATCTTATATAAAGTTCTTTGATGAATCAAAAGTTATTGGTGGCCAGACACATTTTGATGCAGAAAAAACTATGAATGAATGGATATCAGAAAGATATGATATGAGTGAGTGTCAGAAAGAAATATTACAAATGAACAAGATGATTCAAAGTAATTCAAAATCGCCAGAAGTTCAGTTGATGTCCAAACAATTGGTTGTGATGTCAAAAATGATGAACCTTGTTCATAAGAATAATTTATGAAAAATATATACTGTTATGATGAATACTTTAGAGACATATCTAAACTTGCGGTTAGGTATTCTAATCATAAAAATCCGCATATTGTATCTGTGGACAATCAATCATTGCCTGCAAGTGTTCATCTAAGCAATCTCTTAAAATGTCCTATGAGTATTTTAAGTGTTAAGGATGGGGAAGCATTATGGGTTATGAATAATACGGAAAATAGGGACATAAGACCTAAACAGACATCTTTGTTTCCTTTCCTTATATGCATGGATACGGTATATAGGGAAGATGTTTTTACCGCAATTAAACAATTACCAGAGTTTATTAATAATCCAAATTATGTGTTTTATACCATATTTGGTCACAATAACGATTTGAGGGTCTATTACACCCATGAAATGATTTACAAATCGATTAGTTTTCCATGGCAGAGGGGAATTGAAAAGAATGATTTAATTATAGAATGATTATATCTTATAAATAACATTGTTATAGTTAATCAGGAGACATAGGAACATGGACGATAAGACACCAGAAAAAAAGGATGATGGGGATGACAAGAAAAAGGGTGGATTAGGTAACGATAAATTTGATAAAGATGGAAATCTTTATATTAAGTTAACTATAGAAGATAGTGCTTTGGTAGTAAGAAGTGATGGTAATATTGAAATGATTAGTCACGAATTAGAACAAGCCGAAGGTGGTCATGTCGGTGATATTGAAGATTTAAATAAAACATTTTCTTTAGTACTTGCATTAGCATCTGCTTTGGAGAATGAAGATTTATATAATCGTATATTTCATAATCTTAATATGACCTTAATGGCAAGATGGCAGGATATTCCAGAAAATATAAAAGCTGATATTATACACAATAGAAGAAACGAAGCTCTTAATCGTACTCCCGAAGAAAGAGAAGATAAAAATAAAAGGGTTGCCGAATTCCGTAATCGTATGAATAAATACAAGGATTCGTTTCTTTCCGAAGACGAAGAAAAAAGAAAGTTAAAAGAGGATATAGAAAGAGAAGCAGAATTTCTGGATGATGTTAGTGGTGATTTTATTGATCCATCTGAAGTACAAAAACATATGGAACAAATGGATGACATAATAAGACGGAAAATGGGTGAACAAAGCCAGGAGAATCCGAAACAGAAAAGAAAAGTAAAAAGGAATCAACTTGCTAAGTTGAGAAATGTGAATTGGGATGCTTATGATAAATCCTTGACAGCGCACTTTAAAGATTTTCGTGCTGATGCTCCGCCTGATGATGAGGAATAATAAATGAATCCATTTGATTATGCACATGATTTAATTACAAAAGAAAATCTTGATGAAGATACACATGAAAGAAAAGATTATAAGATGTTTTTAATTAATCGAACTTTATCCTATCATTCTGATATAGCTCTTTTTATTAATGAGGTGAATAGGTATCCTGATATTAAGACGAAAATGCATTTTGATTATATTCATAATGCAGTTCCGAAGAAAAGAAGAAAAAAGAAATATTGGGCGAAGGGAAAAAAATTAGAGAATATGCAGATTGTAAAGGAATACTATAAGTACTCTAATCAGAAATGTTTAGATGTTTTGTCAGTTTTATCTGATACAGATATTGAAACTATTAAGGCTAAATTATATAGGGGTGGCGCTGCTTAGTCTTATAAATACCTACATAATGAATAACAATCTATATTTAGATTATTGAAAGGGATAAAGAGATGAATGAGAATTTGAAATGGTCAATTGAAGATATGATCGAAGTCCGTCTAAAAGAGGATGATGATTTTTTGAAAGTTAAAGAAACCCTCACACGAATTGGTATAGCTTCACGGAGAGAAAAGAGGTTATTTCAATCCTGCCACATATTACATAAACAAGGTAAATATTATATTGTTCATTTTAAAGAATTATTTGCTCTTGATGGTAAACCAACTAACTTATCACATAGCGACATTGAGAGAAGAAATACAGTTGTAAATCTTCTGAATGAATGGAATTTAGTTGAAATGATTGATCCAGAAAAAGCACAACCTACAACATCTATTCGTCAAATGAAAATTCTTCCGTTTAGTGAAAAGGGAGAATGGGATTTACAAGCTAAGTATACTATTGGAAATGTTGCAATAAAAACATCTAAAGCAAGAGAAAATGCTGATGGTGGCAGAAGTACATTTGTGATTGAAGATGATTTTGATTTATGAAGATATTGCTTGTTTTGATAATATTTTTACAAATTGGTTGTGCTGAATTAACTATGTATACTGTTAATGTTGTTAGTGGTATAACGACAAGTTTAATTACAAAAAAACTAACTGATAAAAAAATTGATAAGGAGAAGGATGATGAATGTAAAGATTGTGAAAATGATAAGTTGTGAGGAATTGATTGGGGACTTTGATGAACGTAAGTGTACTATAACAAATCCTGTTGTAATGATTCCTGTGAGTAAAGAACAAATAGCATTCCAACCTTGGCTTCCTTATTCCGAAGATACAGTATACCACTTAAAAGAAAATCAAATTGTATTAACAGCTGAGCCTAGTGACCATATTAAAAAAGAATACGATAGAATTTACGGTTCTGGGATTGTTTCTCCAAATTCTATTATCGGAGCCACCGAGGGTGGCTGGAAGTAGTATAGTAGTGTAGATAGTAGCATAGTTTTACTTACATTATTCATCTTTTTTTGATATACTACTATAATGAAATTCTATACATATGTTAATCAAATAGGCAATAAAATCTATACTAGAGATATAGATAATAAGGGAACTGAATTTTCTGATTCTGTGTCTTTTAAACCTACCTTATATGTTCCATGCCCTCCAGAAAAATCTACCTTTAAAAGCTTAGACGGCAAACCACTAGCACCATTAAAGTTTCCAAATATTAAAGAGTGTCGGGATTTTGTAAATCAGTATTCTGATGTTACGAATTATCCTATTTATGGAAACAAGAATTATGCCTATCAGTATATATCAGAAAATTATTCTGATAAAATAGAATGGGATGGTTCTAAACTCTCAATCTATACTCTTGATATTGAGGTTGCATCCGATGATGGTTTTCCAGATATCCGAATAGCAAACGCCCCCATTACAGCTTTAACCGTTCATAGTACGATTAATGATACTTATTATGTTTTTGGTATGGGTGAATATATTCCAAATGATTCAGATAAAATAGTTAAATATTTTCGTTGTGATAATGAAGAAGAAATGATGCATATCTTTTTGGATTGGTGGAAGGACAATCCGCCTAATATTGTTACTGGGTGGAATTGTAAGTTCTTTGATATTCCCTATATCATTAATCGCATGAAATATCTTGATTTGGATTTTAAATATCTTTCACCAATTAAAAGAGTTTATGATAAGAATACAATAATTGCAGGGCAGGATAATATGTATTATAGTATTATAGGTATTTCTATTTTAGATTATCTAGACTTATATAAAAAATATACCTATAAAAATAGAGAATCATATCGTTTGGATTATATTGGTCAGGTTGAGTTAGGTATGGGAAAGGTTACTGATGAGCAGATGCAAGGATATGATTTATATAAAACTGATTATCAGAAATTTATAGAATACAACATTAAGGACGTTGAGATTGTAAAGAAACTTGATGATAAGATGAAGCTATTGGATTTGATTATAACTATAGCTTATGAATCTAAGATTAACTTTGAAGATGTATTTTCGCCTGTTAGAACATGGGAAGCAATTATCTATAATTTTCTCAAGAAACAGAATATAGCAATTCCTAATAAAAAGAATCAGTCTATTGGTAATAGAACCATTGAAGGTGGATATGTAAAAGACCCTGATCTTGGATTACACAAATGGGTAGTTAGTTTTGATCTCAATTCTCTATATCCACACCTTATCCAGCAGTATAATATCAGTCCAGAAACTTTATATAATGGAGTTGTATGTGCTGATTCAAAAGATATTGGTGTTGATGGATTACTGGAACAAAAACTTGATACTGGTTATCTCAAACAAAAAGATATTACAATTACACCAAATGGTCAGCACTTCTCAATAAAACGTCAAGGGTTTCTTCCGCAATTAATGAAAACTATGTATGATGATCGTGTTACATATAAAAAGAAAATGCTTGAGGAAGAACAAAAACTAGAAGATGGTAATTATAAAAATAAACAAGATGTAGTTAATAATATATCAAAGTATAATAATGCACAAATGGCAAAAAAGATTCTTCTTAATAGTGCGTATGGTGCATTGGCGAATCAGTATTTTCTTTATTACTCTTTAGAACAAGCGGAAGCAATCACAACTTCTGGTCAATTGTCTATTAGATGGATTGAAAAGTATATAAATAAATTCATCAACGATTTACTCAAAACAGAGGATAGAGGATATGTTATCGCATCAGATACAGACAGCATATATATCACGTTTGATAAATTGGTTAATGAAGTCTGTCGAGAGGGACTTGAAACTGAAAAAGTTATATCCTTCTTGGACAAGGTATGTAAGGATAAAATTGAACCGTATATTAATTCATGTTATAAAATTCTTCATGCGTATGTGAATTCATATGAACAGAAAATGGTAATGAAAAGAGAGTTGATTGCTGACAAGGGTATTTGGACAGCAAAGAAAAGATATATTCTTAATGTTTATGATTCAGAAGGCGTAAGATATAAAGAACCTAAGCTAAAGATTATGGGTATTGAGAGTGTTAGGAGTTCTACCCCACAATGGTGTCGGGAGAATATTCAATCGTTGATAAAAACAATTATCAATACAGATGAACAAACGGTAATAAAGACTATTGAAGAATATCGTTCTAGGTTTAAAGAATTATCATTTAGTGATATTGCATTTCCTAGATCGGTGAAAGGTCTTAGTAAGTATAAATCTTCAAAAGATATTTACATCAAAGCTACTCCAATTCATGTTAGGGGTACGTTGCTGTATAACCATCAATTAAGGGAGAAAAAATTAACAAGAAAGTATCAATTAATTCGTGATGGTGAAAAGATTAAATTTGCATATTTAAAAGAACCTAACATACTTGGTGAGAATGTGATTGCAATTGCAACCGTCTTGCCAAGTGAGTTTGGTTTAGAGAAGTATATTGATTATGATTTACAATTTGATAAAGCCTTTCTTCAACCAATAAAGAATATTTTAGATGCAATAGGATGGAAGTCTGAAAACATAAGTACATTAGAATCGTTTTTTGGGTAAACTTATGGCGAAAGAATATGAGTATCGGGAGTGTAATGTTTTAAAAAAGTTATGTCATTATAGTGAATTTCCTAAAGCTGGTTTTGGATGGTTAGCTATAGATGGTTCACGGAGACATTCACAATCTAAAATTGGTAAGAGGGTAAATCAAGCTTTATGTAATGGGTTGAGGATGATGGTTGGTACAGAAAATATGTCTGTTGCAAGACCAAAGCATCCACACAATAATTTATGGATAAGGATACAACAACAAGTAAGAGATGAGAATCCAGAATATACAAAACATTTACTTAGGGCGGATTTAACTAAAGAAGCATATATTAGAATGTATAATGAAATAGGAATTTCACTTCCAGATTTTGATAGGGTTCGTTATAAAAGTGGTAAGGGTAGTAATAATGGTGATAATTGTTTAGCATATTTAAATATTCCAAATGATGAAAACCATAGAGAAGTAAAAATAGGTAGGTATTTTGTAGATGGTCTTTTAGATAATAATGTATATGAATTTTTTGGTGATTATTGGCACGCAAATCCAGATAAATTTTTAGCAGAGGATAAAATAATAAAGTGGACTGCTAGAGAAAAATGGAAAAAGGATAAAGATAGAGCTGAAGTTATTAAATCATATGGTTATAATTTTTATGTTATTTGGGAATCTGATTGGGGTAAATTTCAACATGGATCATCTAAAGAATTAAAAATAACAAAATGGTAATGTGAAAGGAGATAAATTATGGCAGTAAATAGTTTAGTTAAACAATTAATCAAGGAGAGCGAGAATGATATGGCGTCAGTTGTATCCGCTGGGATTCTTGGTGATTGCTCTACTTATGTGGATACTGGATCGTATAGTTTGAATGCTTTATTGAGTGGTTCTTTATATGGTGGTGTACCATCAAACAAGATTACTTGTTTAGCAGGATCGGAGTCAGTAGGTAAAACATTTTTTGCATTAAGCATCGCTAAGAACTTCTTGGATAATAACAAAGATAGTTTGATTTTGTATTTTGAAAGTGAAGGCGCTTTAACTTCTGAAATGATTAAGGAAAGAGGAATAGATGCAGATAGGTTTGTTATCTTTCCTGTAACAACGGTTGAAGAATTTAGAACACAATGTCTTAAACTTATTGAAGGGATACCAAAAGAAACAAAGGTTATGATTTTCTTAGATTCTTTGGGAAATCTCTCTACACGAAAAGAGATGGAAGATTCAGCAAGTGGTTCTGATAAAAGAGATATGACACGAGCACCAATGATTCGTGGAACATTCAGAACTCTTGCTTTGAGACTTTCAACAAAGAATATTCCTCTTATCATAACAAATCATACTTATGATAAAGTCGGGAGTATGTTCCCATCAAAAGAGATTTCTGGTGGTGGTGGAATCAAGTATGCAGCTTCAGTTATTGTTACGTTAGGTAAACGTAAAGTTAAAGATGGTACTGAAGTTATGGGTAATATTGTCAAGTGTAAATTAGTTAAAGGTCGTTTCACTAAAGAGGAATCTATTGTCGAAACGATGCTTGATTATCAAACTGGTTTGGATAAATATTTTGGTTTAGTTGCTATTGCAGAAAAGTACGAAATATTTAAAAAGGTTTCCACAAGGTTTGAAATGCCTGATGGAACTAAAGTTTTTGAAAAAGCAATAGTGAAGAATCCAGAAAAATATTTCACCGATGATATAATGAAACAACTTGAAGATGCTGTATTTCAAGAGTTTAATTATGGAAGTAAAAAGGGAGAAAGGAATGAATGATAAATTATGTTTATGTTTTAGGGTAAAGTGTTTTTGGATAATTGTAGGTTTTATTTTAATTGGTGGAGTTTATTTGTTATCGTATAATGATGTTGATGAAACAGTTATAACAGAGGGTAGTCGAATAGTTGATTATGTGAGGACGGTTTTAAAATGATGACAATGAATAATAGTGCTTTACAAACAACTTATGAAGCCTGGTATACATATCAAGGGTTGTATGCACATTTTAAGTCAGCAGATAGAAGATATGATTACTTTAAATATAATGGTAAATTAAAGTTTAGTGGAATAGCATCAATGGAAAAGAGTTTCATTAAACATGAACACAATGGGAACTTTTCCATGCAGAGAAAAATATTTCAAGACTTAGGAAACAAATTTACGAATAAAGAAGCTTTGATATTCTTTTATCTTTCTCAATTTACTAATAATATTATGTATCCTTCTTTGTTTGATAGTGATATTTATGATGAATATGTTGAAAGGATGAATAACTTTTACTTGTATTTAGAGCAAGATGTTGATAGAATAAAGAGATATACTGATAAGTATGATATGTTTTTTAATGATCTATTTAATGTAGATGGTATTAACCATCCAGTTATTATGAAATTAAGTTTATCCAAAACTATATCATTAGAAACATTTGTAGTTTTGGATAAACTATTAGGATTTATTTCTAATATTGATAAAGCATTAAATGATCCTATTTGGAAGGATCATAGTTTTTTAGCTAAGAATTATGAACCTTTCGTAAAGATTGATGAAAAAAAGTCAATGAAAATAATAAGGGATATTTTGATGAAGGGATAAAATGGTAGATTTTAGAAAAACACGAATTGAAAGTTTGATTTTAGAAAATCTTTTATATGATGAACATTATTGTAGCGTAGTTGGTATATTTTTAAAACCAGAATATTTTAAAGAAGTTTCTGAAAAACAAATATTTCTTGAGATACAAACTCATATAAAAGAATATAACGAACCGCCAAGTGTAGAATCACTTGCAAACATTCTTTCAAATAGAACTGATTTAAATCAAACTATATTTGATAATTGTTTAGAGAATTTACAGCGACTAGGAAAAGAAAAGTCCCGTGATCCAGAATGGTTATTATCTGAAACAGAGAAGTGGGCAAAAGATCAAGCTGTATACAATGGTATCGTTGAAAGTATTTCTATATTAGAAGGTAAAGAAAAGAATAAATCTAAAAATGCAATACCAGAACTTCTTACGGAAGCATTAGCGGTTTCATTAGACACAAGTGTTGGTCATAGTTATTTGGAAGATGGTAATGATAGATGGGAATTCTATCATCAAAAGGAAACTAAGATTCCTTTCAAAATGTCAATGCTTGATAAGATTACAAATGGTGGCATCTCACCAAAAACTCTCACAGTATTATTAGGTGGAACTGGTGTCGGTAAGACATTAGTGAAAACTCATTTGGCTAGTCAATATCTAAAACAAGGTTTAGATGTTTTATATATTACTATGGAGATGGCAGAGGAACGTATTGCTGAAAGAGTTGATGCGAATTTGTTAGATGTTGAGTTGTATGATTTACAGAAAATAGATAAACAAAGTTTTGAACGAAAATTAAATGAGTTGAAAATAGGAAAGTTAGTTATTAAAGAATATCCAACAGCAGGAGCTCATGTTGGAAACTTTCGTG
>CEPX01193806.1_pt1 | contig 13562 bp, 10 predicted proteins | sample 361361 | NCBI WGS metagenome assembly CEPX01 (sample SAMEA2619974, study PRJEB7988) | marine metagenome | biome: marine biome (ENVO:00000447); feature: mesopelagic zone (ENVO:00000213) & marine oxygen minimum zone (ENVO:01000065); material: "saline water (ENVO:00002010), including plankton... | reverse complement strand
GTATTTCAGGAACTTTGCCAGTCTTTAAATCAACAAGTCTATCAATCTTCTTAAAATCTTGACTATATAATGCCTCATTAAGAGCTGTATATTGTATAATTGCCTTTCTGATCTTGATTTTATCATTACCATACCTCTTAATAGCATCATCAATAATTTGATTTAAAACTTTTAAATTATGCTTACTTAATGGCAAGCTTTTCTGAATATCTGCTGCCGATAGATGAGATACTTCTGGAGAAACAAATATTCCTTGGTCAATTTCTACCTCTTTTTCTACTTTATCAGAATCTTTTTTTACATCTTTTTTACCTACTGGCTTACCTATTACCAGTTTATTTAAAGAATGCAATTTCTCTTCAAAACCATCAATATTTTCTTCAGTAATATGAGATTTTCTATTCTGTTCAATCAGAGCTTCATCATATAATTTTCTTATTTTATCTCTTTGAACAGTTATTTTCTCAACAATATCACTAGCTGCTTGTCTAGCTTTAATGATCTTATCTTTTTCAGTCTGCTTAGTCTCAGCATCTCCAAGTATAGTGTATTCTTTTTCTTTGTTAGACCAATGTTTTATTAAATCATTTGATTCTTGTAATTGACCTTCATATTTCTCTGATTCAGTTAAACCTTTTATATCTATAGTGCCTAATTTCTCATGATCTGACTTAGGAAGATACCTGCCAATAGCCTTTAAAATGCTAGGAGCAGTCTTTATTGATCCAAGTTCATTAGTAATTTCTCTTAAAGCTTTTTCTACTTTAGGTCTACTTTCACCAAATTGATCTAACCACTTACTAGTTCCAGGAGCTTGTGCTACTGTATAAGGCTTAACCTTATGAATAGCATGTTGATCTTGTATATATTCAAGGGATTTTTGTCTATACCAGGGCATTTCTTTCCAACCAAAATAAGCACCAAGCATAAAATTGTAAACAAGAGAAGCTACCCTATCGTCTCCTTGAGCTAAGGTGCCTGCTGTCATCATAGTAGCACCTGTTGCAGCTCTAAGACTCTTATGTAAATTCGTAGTTCCTGTCATTCCAGGAATATGAGCAAGACCTTTAAACAAACCACCAGCAACAGCTCCATGAATAGCTGATTCCATCATAGCCTCTGGGCCATGCCAAAAATTAGAAACAGCAGAAGCAATACCTAAATGTGCAGAGCTTTTAGCTACTGCTTTAGTAGCCATTCCTGCAGTAGATGCTCCTAAATACTTAGAAACAGAACTTGCAGCAGTTTGAAAACCTGCTGTTTTCATTACCCAATCAGCACCTCTCATTGGAACTGATTTAGCAAATAGATTATCTGTTTTAGAGAGATACTTAGCAGCACTTCCTAAACCCTTATCCATTCTATTTGCTGACTTTAAAAGTCTAGCAGATCCACCAGCCCTACCAACAGCTCTTGCTCCAGCAGTTAATCTAGCAGTACCTGCAATACCTTTCATTCCAGCACTAGCTGCTGTACCAACACCAGGGACAACACCCACAAAACCTAATAAATGACCTATACTGCTACTTATTTCTTCAAATTCATTTCTTGGCTCTAATCCTACAGGTAAAGTAGTAAAGCCTTCTAAAAAACCAAGTACAGGCCCAGCAAGAAGAGTTCTAAACAAACTAAAATCTTGATTACTACTCATCTCCTTCTGCTGTATAAATTGGGATCCTGATGGATTTTGCATGTCAGATCTTAAAGCTTTTATATACTCTAGATCATCTAAATATTCCCCTCCTACACCTGATTGTCTTAAATCATATAATAATCTATCTAACTGAGTCATTAAGCTTCTCTACCACAAATTGTCATGGTTAAAGTTCCATCATCATTTGTTGCACTACGAGGTATTAAAGTACCAGCAAACACAGCATCACCAGCAGTCAATAAACAAGATGGACTTGAATCATGCCAAGCAAAGCCACTTTGAAATCCATTATTAAGATAAACACCTGTAGTAATATACTTTAATACAAATGTTTGAGTGCCAGTATTATCATGTGGGGTTGAACCAGCTGCAGAAAATCCTTCAATCACCCAAATTCCAGCATAATTAAGTGGTGATGATAAATGAGTTAGCATATCATCATCTTGAAAAGCACCAGATACATTGGTTACTATCATATCAAAAGGGGCAATGAACCATAGTCTTTGCATAATCCCACTTGCAGTAGAACCAAGATCAGCTGTTTCAGTATCACCTGGAGTTGTGTCTCCAGCTCCTCCAAGTTTAAATACAGCAGCATTATTTCCTATAACCCAAGCATTATCATGATCAAAACTCCTGCTATAAACATTCATAGAAGATGTAAAAGCTAAAGGAGCATCTATTGTTATATCATTAGCATTTTCTGTGAGAGTTATACCAGAACCTTGTTTTAGGGCCCTAAATTGTAGATCTACTCCAACCTTGGACTTAAATGCATCTGCTTCAGTACCAGCACCACTAGTTAGATTAGAAGCAGTATTTACTTCTCCAGTATCAGTATCAGCTTCATAGTAGTCTAAGGAGCCTGAAAACGGATTAAATTTCCAAGCCATATTATCAGAGACGAGTTATTGTTACTAATTTATCATCACCATTATATACCAATAACAAAGTTGCCACAGTAGTTCCTCCAACACCTCCATCTTTATATGTTACAGTCTGTATTTCTCCTTCTCCATCAGCACCACCTGGAACATAAGTTATAGATATATAGTCATATACCTCTGGTACAAGTTGGCCCATGTTAATAGTCTGAAGATTGTTATCTACTGTAAATTCAGACATACCAGTATCATCATCTATAACTTTTACCTGACCTCTGGATAGATTACTCAATCATCATACCTGCTTTTTTTATTCTATCTAACTTATGCTTTAACTTTAATTGAGCTATTTCATCTAAGGTATTTATTTTTTTTAGTTCATAAGCCTTTTGATCTTTGTCAAGAAGATCCCTTTGAGTAGCAACATCTTTCTGTACTTGTAAAAGCTCTTTCCTGGATTTAAAAATATCACCCTCTAATAGATCTTTTTCTTTAGTAAGATTTGTACCTTCAGCCTTTAAAGCAAGAACCTCATCATCTGCCTTAGTAAGCAAATCCTTTTCTGCTTCTTTTAATTGCTTAACAGAATCAATTAACTGAGATTCTACAAGAATAAGATTCTTACTATTTTCATTAGCTTTATCAGCCTTTTTCTTAGTATCTACAATATATTTCTCTATATCCTTATCTTGTTTTTTCTTAGCTATAATGAAATCCTTATCAAGATCCTTTATACTTCCCTTGATTTTAGACTGTGTACCCTTTAATCGCCCAATATGTTGCTTTAAAGAAGCTTTCTCATCTCTTACGACATCTATGTTAGATGCATACTTTGTTAACTCATTGGTCGTTCTTTGTAAATCAGTTACTTTTTCTTGCATTCTATGCATTTCCATATCTAATTCAGCTAAAGTCTTATCCATTGCAGATATTTCTTTAGCCTTTTCAGCTATCTTCTTCTTCTGCATATCCATAGCTTTCTTATAGATACCTTTTTCATTAGCAAGCATACCTATTGAAACTGTGAGATCTTCTTTAGTTTTACAAAGTTCATCAGTTTTTTTAGAAATAGCATTATATAACTGTTTTTCTCCTTTTATAGTAGATATTAAAGTTTCATATTCTACTTGCATTTGAGCTTTTTTAGTCTCTTTAGCTTTTGATAAAGCTACACCAGAAAGAGCTCTTTCTTTTTTTGAGGTAATATGCTGTATTATTCTTCCCATATTAATACCATAGTGTCCATGTTGTATCAGTAGTACCAGCAGCATCATAACCAAAGAATATATCTTCAACTTGAGCTATCTCATCAAACATTACAGTACTTGAACCAGGTATATGTACAAGAGTGCTAGCCTGGGGATCATTAAACTTTGCATATATACCCCTAGCTGTTCCATTGGTCACTTCAATAGCTCTAGGAAACCCTTTAGCTAATGTTCCATTTTGATCTTTATACAATGATAAAACCATATTGTTCTGTAGACCTTCTTCTTGAGCAGGATCCCCTATAGTTGGAAAAGCACTCCATCCAGTTACTCCAGTAAAAACACCTGAAGTAGTTCCTGTCCGACCTGTATATGTTAATTTCTGTATACAAGGAATAGTATCATCTGCTGTTGCAGCATCATCTACATCTTTGTATGTTATAGCATATAAGACACCAGAAGAAGGAAATTCTGAAGTAGCACCATCAAAAGCTATAGTGGCAACATCATAAGCAAATGTACTTGTTGTTCTAGCTAAATGAGTAGTAAACATTAAATCGCCACCCCCTAAATTGCCAGCAGCATCAGCACTACCAAAGTTAGTAGTAACATAGCTGCCACCAGCATTACCTGCAGTTCCATCACCTCCAGTATTAAAGCATCTCAATGATGACCATGCTTTACTTGCTGCAAGATAATTAGCTGCTGCTGGAGCTGTATTACAAGCTTGCCCATCACTACTATATCTTACATGTCTTTTATTTAGTACCTCTTGTACTGTATAATCTCTTAAACTTGCCATATTTTCGTCTCCTTTGCTCTAAGGACAGGCTGTCCGTGAATGAGCTTTTATTATTGTGGTTGTGTTATTGCAGTTTTCTTAGTATCTAAGATCCTCTGTATTGCTTGCATTATTTCATTAGCTTGCTGTGTATCTTTTCCTGCTTTACTATAAAAAGATCTAAACCAGGACATTAAACTACCCCAGCCAGCACCTCTTAATGAATTATCTAACATAGACATTTCAGCTCTATAATGATCCCATACTACAGTATTCTTTTCTCCTAAAGGATCATTCTTAGCTAAAGATTCTATCCAAGGTCTATACTCTTTCAAAGTGAGTAGTATTGCATTAGTATTTGCAGATGTCCAATTGCCAGGAGCTAAATTAGTAGGATCATCTTCAAAGCCATGTTTAGTTAATAAAGATGATATGCTCGGTTTGTCATTTAAGTGTAGTTCTGCCCATTTTTCACTTCCTATTTGCTTTTCTAACATATTTGTGATAAGATTAGATTTAGCAGTTTCTGCCTTATATGCTGGAGAATCTTTAGTCATCTCCCATTGCTTTTCTACAAGTCTTTCAGAAATTATAGCATTTCTATATGCCTTATGATCATCTATTTCCAGAAGCTTTTCTAATTGTGGAATTTGAGTTTCCCACATTTTATTTACTTTTTCTATTTCCACAGGTATCATTTTTTTCTTCAACTCGATCTCTTTATCTACTGCAAAGTCCATACGAGATAACTCATTTTGAAAACCTTGCTCAATAATATCTTGTTTATATAGATTGCCTAACATGAATTTTTCCATATCCTGTTTGTTATATCTATCTAATTTATACTTATCAAAATCCATCATAAGCCTGGTTATATCTGCTTTGAAATTACCATGCCATTCTCGATCTATGTTTCTCTCAATCCTCTGCTCATAAGTAAGTTCTTTATTTTGCAGATGACTTATTTCACTTTTCTTAATACTTAAAGCTTGTCTTTGAGTTTCCATTAAAGCATCTTGCTGCAATTTTTGATTTTGCAGATCTCTTGCAAGCTTATCAGCTCTTGCTTGACTTATATTTTCATTAATACTATCTCCATAAGTGTAATTTGCCATTTAGCCTCCTAGTAGGTGTTCAGATAAAAAAGGCCCTGCTGTATCAACGATAAAATTAGTCATCATATTTCCTGTACCTTGTGTATTTGTGCCTGGTGTAGGTGCATACCAAGATTGATTAGCCTGGTTATATGCTGAAGCATTAGCAAGAGACATAGCATTAGCCTGTTGTTGATTGAATTGTTGATTCTGCATTTGACCAGATTGATTGAACTGGTTCATTTGATTCTGCATTTGAGCAGCATTCATCGCATATTGATTTCCCTGCCCTGTATTAAATTGTTGCATAGCATTAGCTTGCTGTTGATTAAATTGCTCATTAGCCATTTGATTACTAGCATTAAACTGTGTCATCTGATTAGTAGCAGCCATATTAGCTAAATTCATTTGATTCTGTGCACTAAATTGATTCAATGATGCATTGTTTTGTGCTGATGCATAATCCATAGCCATCTGATTGCCCATATTAAATTCTGATTGAGAAGCAGCAAAAGAATTAGCAGCATTAAGTTGATTCACTTGATTTTGAGCAGCAAATTGAGCAGCCTGGGCAGCATTTTCTGCTCCCATATTAGCCATACTCATTTGTTGCTGCTGTTGTGCATTAAATTGTTGCATTTGATTATAAGCATCAAATTGGGCTATTTGATTCTGTTGTGTCATACCAGCATTAAATTGAGACATCTGATTAGAAGCTTGCATATTAGCTAGATTCATGGACTGCTGATTGCTTGCTCCAAACATAGAAGCATCATTAGCAGCTTGCATATTGGCCATATTCATAGATTGCTGATTAGCTAGATTAGCCATACTCATTTGTTGTGTATTTGAAGCATCAAACTGTTGCTGATTAAATTGCTGCTGTGCATTAAATTGTGCATTCTGTTGAGCTTGAGTCTGATTCTGCATAGCAAACTGATTAGCCTGGCCTGCATTATATTGGCTGGCCTGTTGCTGTTGTTGCATATTAGCCATAGCCATAGCTTGTTCATTCGCAGCTCCAAACTGTGCTGATTGATTTACAGCAGCTTGATTAGCTAAAGCCATTTGTTGCTGCATTTGTGCATCCTGCATACCATATTGACCAGCCATTTGCATATTAGCTTGAGCTGCTGCTTGTTGATTAGCAGCATTGAATTGGGCCATTTGATTTTGTTGGCCAATATTAAACTGTGCAGCTTGATTAGCTGCATCCATACCAGCAAGACCTGCTTGTTGAGCCATTTGCTGATTTTGTAATCCAGCAGTTTGTTGCATTTGAGCCTGCTGCATAGCAAATTGATTCTGGGCATCCATTCCAGCTATACCAGCCTGTTGCCCAAATTGAGCATTCTGCATAGCCATCTGCTGTTGATTAGCCAAATTAAACTGTTGCATTTGATTACCTTGACCAGCACCAAATTGCATAGCTTGACTTTGTAGTTGAGCATTTTGAAGAGATTGCTGTAAACCTGCTTCTTGAGTCATACCAGCATTAAATTGAGCCATTTGATTCATGGCTTGTTGATTAGCCTGGGAAGAAGCAAAATCTTGTGCTCCAGCAGTTTGATAACCACCTAAAGCTTGTCCTTGCAGTTGACCTGCCATCTGCATATTTGCTGTAACAGCATCTTGTCCTGCTCTTTGACCTTGTGCTCTAGCAGCTCTAGCTTCTTGAGCAGCTCTAGCCTGTGCCATTTGAGGAGATCCACCACCTGCTGCTGCTGCCTGAAATGCTTGTAAGCCTCCAACTGCAGCTTGATCTGCTGCATCTTGCATAGCTCTCTGTCTTGCTGCCTGATTCAATACACTATCAGTATCAGCCATAGAAAGACCTCTAGCAGCCATCTCATTAGCAAGTAAATATTGTGACTCAGTATTTGCTGTACTTAAAGCTGCTGGCCCTGCTCCTGTACCACCAAATTGAGACATAGCAGCATTATAACCTCCTGCCTGTCCTTGGCCAATATTTTGACCTTGAAATCCACCAAATTGAGTTGCTGGGCCTAATTGAGCTCCACCAAATTGTGCTGCACCTCCAAATTGTGCTGCACCATAACCACCAGCTCCTTGAGCTCCAGCAGCAATCATTTGAGGGGTCATTCCCATTTGTGCTGCCTGAGCTGAAGAGCCTTCATAACCTGTAGCAGTACCTGTAAAAGCTTCCATTTGTCCTGCAGCACCTAATCCTCCAAAAGTTGAAGTAGGAGCAGCTCCCATGCCTGCTGCAGTACCAGCTGCTGCTTGTCCTGTAGAAGGATCATAACCTGTAGCTGTACCAGTAGATACAGTTCCCTGGGGAGCAATACCTAATTCTCCCATTAAACCTTCATAAGCTTGTCCTAGACTAGGATCTCCATATTGAGCAGCAGTAGCTTGTTGCCAGGGGCCCATATTAGTCATATTAGCTTGTTGCATAGGATTCATAGTACCTATTACAGCATTAGGAGCTCCTTGTTGATTTGTATAACCCCATTGATCAGCTAAAGTTGCCTGTCCTGCTGTACCAGGATCTTGATAATCGGCATTATTCCATTGATTTTCACCTGCTAATTGACCTTGTTGAACATTATAAGGTAAAGATCCTTGCCCACCACCATCATGTGCTGCACCATGAAACAAACCACCACCAGATGCACCCTGATTACCTGTCTGCATCATGCCACCTAATCCCGAACCAAGCTTATAACCTAACATAGGATTACCCATAAAAGATCCAACCATGGCTCCTCCGACACCCCCAATAACTTGTGCATTATCAGTAAAGGAATCTGCTATTCCATGCCCTACATCGGCCCAAGTACTAGGATCGTTAAGTTTTGTTTTAGCTATAGCTCTTCCAACTTTATGGGCCATTTATATATTCCTCTTCTTGCTGTCCATTAACTGATGGTTCAATATCCATATTAACAGGATCCGAAACAGACTCTAAGACATCTTCAAAAGAAGCATCTTCTACAGTCTTTAAAGATTTTATATAAGTAGTCTCCAATATTTTAAAACCTTGACCTTCATAAAAATCTTTCAATTTAGGAGCATAAGGATAATGCATCATTTGGATTTTATCAGCTCCTATTTGTTTAAACCAGGCTTCTAACATTTTATATAATTTTCCACCTATTCCATGTTTTGATCTATATTGCTTTTTCACAAACCAGAAATCTTCTACACCATACAAAGGATGATCAGAATATGTTTGATTAATAACATATCCACCTATAGCTCCTAGTAAAGTATCTCCTTCATAACAAACAAATATATTATGTGTATCTAGATTTATGCATTGATTCCACACAACTAAAAACTTATTTGGATTACCCTGTTCTTTAAGATATGGCATCTCTTGTGCTATTTCTCCAGCAAATTCAAGAGTTACTAATTTTGCCACATCAGCCAGGTCTTTTAATTCAGCCTGCCTATAATTCATTTTGTCCTCCTTGCATATTTTGGTTTTTCTGTATCCATATTTTTTATACCAATATCCATAGCTGTCTTTTCTTCTGATTCAGGAATTACAGCTATATCATCAGCAATCATTACATATCCTTCGTCAGCTTTACCCACTAATTGATATGCATGTTCATTTTTATCTTCAGTTACTTTTTTTGTTAACCTTAGAGTTCCTAAAGTGCCTGATTGCGAGTCCTGAACCATATTCAAATATAAAGAAAGTTTGTTTTCTATAACATTTATATCTTCATATATTTCTGTCATTACTCTATTTAATTCACTAATAATATTATCCATATTCATACTAGATGTAAAATGAGGTGGTGTCTTTCTTCTTATTGGCATTATTGTTTTACCTTTGAAGGTGGTCTATATATAACTCCTACTGCATCTATTGTAGTAGGATCTAGTGTTGTAGAAGTAATACTATCTATATTAATTATTATTCTTGCTTTATTACCTATTGTAGGCTCACCATCATCAAATACTGCATGAGGAGCTACTAATAATCTTCTCTTTATATTTGTGTGTGTATCTGGTAAATAAACTCCTGTAGTATAGCCAGAACCCCCTTGGTTAACAGTCAAATCATCCATTTTTATTACATTTAGCACAGCCGATCCCATAGGATCTGTAAAATTTGATTGTTGTGTAGCTTTAAATACTTTAGCAGCCAACCCTGTTGCAAGAACCTTATATGCCCCAGAATATTGCCTTCCAGATGGTCGTGTAATAAATAATAAATCATCTTCAACAAATGAATGATTATATGTAGTAGTAAATGTTATTATACCAGCAGTAGGTGCAGATATAGAAATGTTCCCTAGGCCACCATTTCCACCATCTCCATATCTATAATTCATAAGAGTAAAGTCTATTGTACACCCAGTACCACTACCATCAAGATCTATTGTAGGGATATTTGTATATTCAACTTTATTAGGATTTTGGCCAGCAAGCATAGTATGTGTTGCACTTTCAGTACTATTCATTAGAATACCATGACTTAATAGGCTTACACTAGCAACAGAAGTTGAACTTGTTGCAGCAGCAGCTATCTTTACCTTTAGATCTTTTTTCTTCTTATCACCTGAAGCTATTTTTATCTTCCTATGATCTGTTAAACTCGTAACAGTACCAGTTTGTGTTGGAACTGCTCCATCTGCACCATAAGTTACTGTAGGTGCTGTTCCAGAATAGACAGTATCTACTTGATAAAAAAACTTTTCCTGGCTTCCTATCTGCATATCCATTCTTTTTGATTCCCATTCAAATGCTCTTTGTCTTGTTGCATCTTTACCATATTTATAAGTAGTAGGCATATTTACAAATATATCTGTATTTAAAACACCAGTAACATTATTGGTTTGGTATACATTAACAAACTTACCTCTATCTAAACCCTTACTTATATACCAGGGATCCCCTGTCTCATTGAAAAAGATCTGAGAATTTGAAGATGTCTCCCATAGATCCCATCTATCTCTCTGTATTGAATACACCCAGGCTCTAGTCGTAGAGAGAACAAACATAATTGCATTCTTTTCACCATCAAAAATTGCCCTGGCTTTAAAAGTATCCTCATCGTAACTGGACATTATCTCTTGAAATCCTATACTTCCATCAGAAGATTTTAATATTGGATGTCCTATAGGTTCAGGAACCCCACCCCTCTGCATATATATATTATTTTTGTCAAAATAAAATAATCCAAATTCTGTAGAGACTATAGATGTATCATTTAAACAACCAGCTCCAGAAAACTCATCTTCTATATATAATGAGGTAGGATTGATTCTTATAGTTTTATCTTTTGTGAAAGCATATACTTTACCATTATGAGCTTCTAAGGCTGTAGGAATATCTGGAAGAGTTATATAATCTAATGTCCAATCAAATTGATCATACTTGTAAGGTTTAGATTTAAAGATATATTCATGTAAGTTTCCACCTCCTTCTGAATGAAAACAATTAGCAGCAAATAAAGATCCACCAGCAAAAGCTGATAATTTATAGTTAGGCATAGTACGAAATACAGTTTCAGATATTCCTACCATAGCATCATAAGTTGCTGTTTGAGTACCAGTATCAGTAAAAGAAATACTCTTCAAAGTTCCTAAAGCAGGATCTACAACAGAATCAATATTCTGATCCAATCGTATATTCTTTACCAATCTATAAAAAGAATCAGGTTCTAAATTAGACTTTGTATCACTAGTTGCCCTAAAGAACATAACATGAGATATTCTCTTAGATAAAATATCTGGATTCATAAAGAATGTAACTGTTCTAGTATTTACACTATCTCCATTCCAATCTGGAATAAATGATGTAGATAATTCTCCTTCCTGAACACCATCATAAACGAAAGCAATTCTCCAAAATTGTTCTTGGTTTGCAACAGCATATCCTGAGCCTGAGCCACTAGGAACAACAAATCCAAAGAAAGATGGTACTAGAATCAAATTATGACTATGAGTAGAAGAAGTTCCTGCAGCAAGGGATGTTTGCCATGTTTTTAAACTTAAGCCAGTTCCTATTCCTATAGTATTTATTCCTTCTTCAGGAACAATACTATTATTAGTAAATAAAGTAAAATCAGCAAATCCAGTATTATCCCATCCAGAAGGATCAACTATTCTATGAGTAGAATCAAATATATTTAGATGATCAACAATAGGAAATAAATGTCTTGTAGAAACATCCGAATTTCCTTCTTCAGATAAATTATAAAGACTATTAGTCTTACTTACAAAATGATAAGGAGCAGCAGTAGAATCAACTTGCCAATATGAAATCATATTATCAGCTTCAGCATCTAATGTTAAATCATGTGTTTCTCCAGAATTATAAAATGATAGCATGTCAGCAGCAGCCTTTTCATCAGAAAAAACAGCTATCTCTTGTAATTCTCCACTTAAATTCTTATGTCTTCTAAAATTATAAGCATTATCTTGAGTATTACCTATTACCAATTTTTCAGCAGCATCTGTAACAGGATCACCATCTCCAACAGTAATAACATTTACTGTTCTTTCTACACCATTAACATACATTTTAGGTGTAGTCGTTAGATTTGGCCTGGAAAACCCTACTTGACTCCATTCTTTTAAAGGTAAATAAACAGCATCTGTTTGATAATGAGCATTTGTTGTTGCACAGGCCTGGACAAAGTTTAACTTTAAACTAGTTGATGAAGAAAAAGCACTAGTAGAATCAGGATCATCATGGGAGACAAAAAATCTCCAACCTTTTGTATGATCTCTTTCATGAATATTATTTATCCAAGTACCTCCATATAATGTACCAAAAGTAGTATTATCTTTATCGTCAATATATATACCTGCTCCTTCATCAAGAGGCCAATATCCTAGCAAATTCCCACTATTATCTACACCAGATCCAGCAGTATAATTACTAGCAACTGTTAAATCTGCATTTTTACCTGCAGCATGTATAGAAACTGCTGTAGCTGCAGTTAAAACTGTACTCCATGCTGCTACCCCTGCTAAGGATCCATCAAGGTATCTAACCTCATCATTGTGGCCTCCTATTATAAGATTGGCTTTACTATTTACTATAGCCATTATGGAGTTAAAGCCTTTTCAGGTTGCTGTTCTTTAATAACATTATCATAATAACCAGATCCTTTTATAGAATCAACTTTAGTTCTTAAGCCTGATTCTGTTTTATAACTTTTAAGATTTGCCAAACCTGTTCCTAATCCCTGTCCATCAGAAAGTTTACCAAAATGTATTCGATCTGGATTTTCATCCCAAACAACAAAATATCTATTTTCTGAACTTTTATCTATAGTTTTCATAGTTTATGTACCATCAGTTATTGTCCAACTATGAGTTATTAAAGTATTACGAGCAGTTATACCATCTCCAGTTGCTTCAGAGTTGCCAAAATCAGGAGTAATACTATCTAAATCTGGATCCTCAGCTACGACTTCTGCTGCCAAGGCTATTAATAAATCATTATAATTTGCAGAACTAAGTTCTCCTCCATTCAAAAATCCATCCATACCACCTGCTGCTGCTATAGATTCAATTGAAAAATGTGATATATCTTGATCGAATGCTGCACATCCTTTAAACATATTTACAAAAGTTGTTACATCAGCAGTAGTCATACTATGAGCTGGGCCTAAAGATCTATTAAATACTGTGCAACCCTCAAACATACTTTCCATATTTGTACAGTCTGTAGTATAGAAGCCTGTAAGAGTATTAAAAGCTGCACATCCATAAAACATATTTTTCATGGTAGTTACATTAGCCAAATTCCAAATACCAAATGAGCCTCCAGTGCTTGCTCCAGATGCTTCTCCTTGGTTAAATACAGTACAATCATAAAACATCCATGATGTATTAGTACAAGAACCTGGAACACTCCACAATCTAAGATTTTGATTAAAGACTGTACAACCATAAAACATATATGACATATTAGTAATAGATTCAGGTCGCCAGTCATCTATATTAG
>CEPX01145687.1_pt1 | contig 13572 bp, 13 predicted proteins | sample 361361 | NCBI WGS metagenome assembly CEPX01 (sample SAMEA2619974, study PRJEB7988) | marine metagenome | biome: marine biome (ENVO:00000447); feature: mesopelagic zone (ENVO:00000213) & marine oxygen minimum zone (ENVO:01000065); material: "saline water (ENVO:00002010), including plankton... | reverse complement strand
AAAAAAAAATAAAAATAAAAAAAATAAAGAAAGGAAATAAAAAAATAGGTTTAATTAAAATTGATACTAATGGTTTTGAATTACCTATTATTAAAGGTTTAATACAAACTATAAGAAGGGACAGATCTGCAATTATTGTTGAGTCAAATCAAGATATTAAAAAAATTGATAAAATACTTAAAAAATTATCATATAAGAGTTATTGTTTTTTATCAATTAAAAAAAAATTCAAATCAGTAAATAAAAAATATCCTTTAAATACATTTTTTTTGCAAAAAAAGCATTTACCACAAAAATTTTTTTAAATTGATTTTCTTAATTAAATAAATCTCTTAAAAAATAGCTTTATTATTAAAAAAAAAATGATAAACACATCAACAATATTCATCTTCGATTTTTCGGCAAACCTGATGGGCATTTCAATTGGTATTGCTTTTACATTTAATTTTTTGTTTAAAATGAATGAAGTTTCAACAAAAAATGAATAGCTCTGTGATTTAATGTCATTAAATATATCCTGATCTATCATTTTCAAATTATATGAACGAAAGCCACTTGTGGAATCAAAACTTATACTCAAAAAATTCTTAGTTACAAAAAAAGCCAAAGAAGTTAAAAATTTTCTAAACAATGGCCAAGTTTGAATAGAGTCTTTCTCTATATGTCTTGAACCAATTACTACGGGATATGTCTCATTCAATTTGAACATTTGTTTAATGTATTTTGGATTATGTGTAAAATCAGCATCCATTGTAACTAAAATTTCGTATTTATTTGAATAGGCAAATTTGAGAGCTCTTAAATGAGCAGACCCAACTCCCATCTTTTTCTCTCTGCTGATTAATTTAATATTTGAATTTTTTTCTTGATACTTTTTTATAGCTTTTTCAGTTTGATCTTGTGAATTGTCATCAATGAATAAAATATCAGAGTTTAAATTTTCCTTAAAAATTGAATCTAAGAGTAAACTTATGTTGCCATATTCATTATACGTAGCTATAGCAATCAAAATTTTCATAATTTAGTATAATAAGTAAGCATATTCTTGCGGTAGGTATAAATTTTAATATTTGGTAGTGGAAAAATATATTTAACTCCTTTTTTTAAAATATGGATATCCTTCTTTAATATATTATTTTTAAAATGCCAAGGAAGGACTAAAAAGAAATTTGGAAGTTTCTTTCTAATTTTATTGTGATCTAATATCTTAATTTTAGTTAATGGTGTATATCTATTAAATTTAAATTTATTCACTTCGCTTATATATGGCAAATGTTTATCAGTAATATTAAAATGTTGTAGCAAAACGTTTCCTTTAGTAGATGCACCATAACCATATACGGTCTTATTCTGTGAAGAAATTTTTCTTAATAAATGGTTTAAATTACGTTTAATTGTCCCAATTTTCTTAATAAATTTGCTAAAACTATATTTTCTTAATAAAATTTTTTCTCTTTCCTCATAAAAATGAAGTTTTCTAAATTCTTTTAGTTTAGAATTTACACTTGAAGCAACAATTCTAAAACTACCTCCATTTACATCATTAAATTTTATATTAACGATTTTAAGACCAACTTTTTCAAAAATATATCTGATAGATTTTATAGTGTAATATTCTAGATGTTCGTGACAAATAGTATCAAACGAATTATTTTTTAACATAAAAGGGCAATAACTTTGTTCAGAAACCCAAATACCATCATCTCCTATTATTTTTTTTATATTTTGGGCAAATTTAACAGGATTGGGTAAATCGTAAAACATGGCTATAGAAAATACAATTTTAGCCTTTTTTATTTTTTTTTGTAAAGTTTTCACTGCTATTGTATCGAATAATCTTGAAACACAGTGAATTTTTTTATTATAATTTTTTTTAAATTTTTTATTAATTGTAGGATCTATTCCATATAATTTTTGTTTTCCACTTTTAAAAAAATTCAACAATGTTCCATCATTGCTTCCAATATCTACTATCGCATCATTTTTTTTCAAAGAGATGATTTTAGAACTATCGCGTACAACATTTTTTAAATGATTTTTCATTGATTTGTTAATACCAGATTCATAACCATAGTTTATTCCAAACATCTTTCCTCTATTAAAATTGTGTTTGAGTTGAATTAACTGACATTTTTTGCATTTAATCAGCTCCAATGGTCCTGTTGGGATATTTTGTTTTTTTGATGATGGGAAAATGCCACCAAAGCACTGATGTCCTAAACTAAATATTTTTGTTAATTGTTTAGAGGAACAGGATCTGCATTTGATAATGCTATTAAAAATTTCAAATGACTTCATTTAATGAATCGACCATAGTAGGTAATGCAATGTATATAAAAAACATATATAAAAACAAATAATGTCTTTTTATAAGAACTCATAATTAGTAAGCTTCCAATTTATATTTTTATCATGTTCAAAGCTTTTTTTTTAATTAATAATCTTGATTAATTGAATTATGCCTTTTTTAAAAAAATATATCTATTACAGTTTATTAATCTTTCCAATAATTTCATTTATTGGAGGGATGTGGCAAGGTCAATATATTAATGACGGTTATCATTGGGGATTTGTATTTTCTAATGCATTAGATTTTTTGGATGGAAAATTACCCTATAAGGAAATTTTTATACAATACGGCTTTGTTTCTACACTAATACACGCTTTAATTTTAACTATATTTAATAAAAATATTTTTTCATTAATTGCTGCCACAAGTTTATTTTACTCGTTATCCATCTATATAATTGGAATTTTAACATACAAATTTACATTAAATAAATATTATAGTTTTTTTGCTACTTTTATTGTTTTTATGATTTATCCCTGGCCTACATCACCTTGGCCAAATTTTATATCATTTTTTTTCATTCTTTTGTTTTGCTTATTTTATACTTTTAATAAAAACAAATATTATATTATATCTGGTGCTTCATTAGCATTCGCTTATTTATCGCTTACTCTGGTATATAATTTTATAATTATATCATTTTTTGCTGCATTATTTTTCTTAATATTTTTTTTAAGGAAAAAAATAGAATGTACTGTCATAAAGAAAAACTTATATATTTTTGTATCTTTTTTATTTATTACATCAATTTTTTTATTTTTTTTATTTCAGAAAGATTTATTTGATATTTGGTTAACTTATCAAAAGTTACCCTTTATCTTGGCTAGTAGTTATGATCTTTCATTATATGATAGAATAATAAATTACATTTATTTTTTAACAGTCTATCCATTAAAAAATTTTATTAATGAACCTCAATGGATTTTGTTCTCTATAATTTTCTTTTCAAATTTGTATATATTAATCAAGTTATCGATGAATGCTTTCAATCAAAAAACTAATTATCAAAAGGATATTGATTTATTTGTTATAAATATTTTAATCTTTACTCTTAATTTCCAGGCTCAAATTTGGGGTATAGAAAAACTAGCAACAAGTTTGTCGCTTGGTTTTGTAACTCTATTTATACTAATACACTCTTTAAAATCAGAGGAAAATAAAATGATTATAAACTTTTGTATATTTTTTATAGTTATTTATAGTGTTTTATTTGCTTTCGATATTAATGATTCAAAATACGCTGGTGCTAGAGCCGTCCATTTAAAAGATTTAAAAAATATAGACAAGAAATATACTAATAAAAATATTTCATATTTTAGTTTACAAAAATGGTCAGAAGATACATGGCATCCGCTTAATAAATTTATTGAATTACAAAACAAAATTAAAAAAAATTGTAATTTAGAATTTGGGGCTAATTTGACAAGTAATAGCTTCTATTATGTTTTGTTAGATTTTAAAAAAATTCAAGTTGTTCCTTTTTTTATAAAGACGCATGGTCACACTTTAATAGATTATTTTGAGCCCAATCTTATTTATGACTTACAACGCGAAATTAATAGAGAAAATATACTTATTGTTTCTTTTGAAAATAATGACAAACTTTTAAATTTGGATAATTATTCTTTCCCCAAAAGAATTGATCTAAATATTAATTCCAACTTGTCAAAAGAATACTTATATATTTATTATCCAAAAAAATGTAATTTAATTTAGTTATTTTTATTTATTTCTTTTTCGGCTTCATTTATTGATTCGTTAACTAAAGGTTTCCATTTAATATATAATTTTTTAATTACATCTTTATAAAATTCTCTTTTTTCAGGCGTGAATTCTGTAGTACTTTTTTGCAATTCCTTCTTTAATTTATTTGCTAATTTTCTTTCAGCAAAGATATTTGAAATTTGTTTCTCGACTACAGGTTCTATCATTTTGACAAACACTGCTGCAAAGAACAAGAAAAGCACAAAGACAAATATTGCTTTTTTATAAAAATCCATTATCTTTTTTTAATTATTATAGTTTATAATTTAAATCTTTATATCATTGTAATATTATTTATTAATGCCCCATTACGTTTACATGATTAAATCAATTAAACATGGAAAAATGAAGACTTATGTTGGTTACACTATAGACTTAAAAAAAAGGTTATTTGCGCACAATTCAGGAAAAGGGGCAAAATTTACTAGAGGAAGACACTGGGAAATCATCTATATAGAAAAATATGCTACAAAAAATGAAGCAATATTCAGAGAATATTATATAAAGAAAAATAGAAAATTTAGAAATTTAATTAAAGAACGCTATAAATGAAAAAAAAGGTAGCAATTCTATTACCATATAAAGAAAAATACACATTGAAAGATGCTTCAGCGGCATCAATTTGGGTGAAGGACTACCTTAAAATAAGTAAACTGAATCATCAAACAACAGTGTTTGGAAATTTACCTAAAAAATCAATACCATTAACCAATAATTTTATAAATATAAATCTCTCAAAAATTAATTTTAAAAAAAACTTTTTTTATACAAAAAAGTTTCATGAGCATTATAATAAATCTCAATTTGAAATTGTTGAAATACATAATAGGCCAGAATCTTTAATTTTTTTATTACGTAAAAATTTAAATTGTAAATTTATATTTGTTTATCATAACAATCCTAAAGATTTAAGATTTTCAAAAAATCCTGCTGAGAGACTTTTTATAGCTAACAATTGTGATCAAATATTTTTTGTAAGCAAATGGGTGATGAAAAAGTTTTTTGAAGATTTGCCTTTTAAGTATAAGAACAATTGTGAAATTTTATATCCTGCCATTTACCCCTTAAATAAATTTCCCAAAAAAGAAAAAATCATTATATTTACTGGTAAGCTTAATACATCGAAAGGTTATGATATATTTGGTAAATCAGTTTTAAAAGTCTTGGATAAATTTAAGGACTGGAAAGCTTACGCCATAGGTAACGAAAAAAGGGAAACTCATAATTTTATACATAAAAATTTCAAAATAATTGATTGGCTGCCTCATGGAAAAATATTAAATTTTTACAAAAGAAGTTCAATTTCTGTTGCTTGTTCCAGATGGCAAGAACCTTTTGGTAGAACTGCTATGGAATCCGCTGCTTATGGATGTGCTACTATTACTACAGCCAGAGGAGGATTAAATGAAACATTCAATAATAATCTAATTTTAAAGAATCTTAATACTAGTTCTCTTGTAAAATTGATAACCAAAATAATTAAAAATGCTAAATTACTCAAAAAAATTCAAAGAGATAATTTTCAAAACGTGATCCATAAAATGGATTTTTTAGTATCTAAAATTGATAATTTAAAAAATAATTATCTAACAAAAAAAATTAATTACATAAGAAATACAAATTTAAAAATATTACATATCTCAACTTTTGATGAAAAAAATGATCATAGATTATTTAATATTTCCATAGCAAATAAATTAACTAAAGGTTTCATAAGAAATGGTCATGATGTTGTAAATTTTAGCTATAGGGATTATAAGAATAAATTCTTGCTAAAAAACAATAAAGCCTTAAATGAAAAAATTTTCAATATAACATCAAATTATAGACCAGATTTAATTTTACTAGGTCATAATAATGTACTGAATCAAGACATAATTGAAAAAGTTAAATCAAAATATAAAACTAAAGTTGCTTTATGGTACGAGGATCATTTAACAGAAGGAGGTCCCAATTATTTAAATAATCTCGAATTAATTGAGAAAAATAATGATTTAATTGATAAATATTTTTTAACAATACTTCCTGATCTAATAAACTCCGTAATTCCAAAAAATAAAATGCATTTTATACCAATCCCTGCAGATAAAAATATTGAAAATTTAGAAATATATAATTCTAATAACAGATATAAAGATCTATTCTTTGCTCTAAGTCATGGTGTAAATTTTGGTAAACTAAAACCAAGAAATATTGATGAAAGAGAAACTTTTTTAAATAAATTATTGCAAAAAAATACAAAATTGACTTTTAATATACTTGGTTATGCCAGTGAACAACCTAAGTGGAATTATCAATATTTTAAGGAATTATCCAAATGTAAAACAGCGTTAAATTTAAGCAGGGGTAAACCCATGAAATACCATACAAGTAATAGAATTGCTTCTTTAGTTGCTAATGGCATTATGACCTTTATTGACAGAAAAACTAGTTATCAAGACTTTTTTAGTAATGATGAGATGGGTTTTTATGAAGATTCTGAAGATTTATTAAACCAGCTAGAAAAATTGAATGGAAATATTAATAAAATCAATAAAATATCTAAAAATGGAAAAAAGAAATACTTTTCAATATTTAATAATTCAATTGTGGCTGAATACATAATATCCAAGATATTTAATAGTAAAAATAAATATAAATATGTTTGGGATTAATTTCATACTTATTTATAAATTAAAAATACTTAACAAGGGCATAAAATTTGAAAAATTTAAAACTAATTAAATCAAAAATATCAAAGATCAAATTAGGAAAAAATTGCAAAATAATTGAACCAGTCAATCTTTATGGTTGCGCAATAGGAAAGGGTGTCTTCATTGGACCTTTTGTAGAAATTCAAAAAAATGCTAAAATTGGTGATAATACAAGAATACAAAGCCATACATTTGTATGTGAAAAAGTTACCATTGGTTCTAAATGTTTCATATCGCATGGTGTAATGTTCATTAACGATTTGGCCAAGAAAGGAAAAGTAAATAGAAATTCAAATTTCTTTAAGAGAACGACTATAGGCAATAATGTTGTTATTGGATCAAATGCAACTATTTTGCCCGTAAAGATTAATAACAATATTGTAATAGCCGCCGGAACTGTTGTTACAAAAAATTTACTAAAAAAAGGAATCTATACAGGAAACCCTGCTAAATTTTTAAGAAAAATATAAGTTATGCAAAAAATTAAGGTATCTTTGATTGGTTATGGTTATTGGGGAAGCAAACTAGCTAGAAATTTTCAGAATTCTAAAAATTTTGATTTGGTTGCAATTATTGACAATGATAAAAAAAAACTTCAATTAGCAAAAAGAAATTTTAAATATATTGAGTGTTTACATAATATAAATTCTATTTTAAAAAATGAAAACATCGATTTGGTAATTATTTCTACTCCTACGTCAACTCATTATAAATTAGCTCATTCTTTACTTAATAACTCAAAAAATATTCTAGTTGAAAAACCTTTATCTTTATCTATTAAACAGGTTAAAAATTTAGAAAAAATATCAAAATTAAAAAAAAAGAAGATATTTGTAGATTACCCTTTTTTATTTGCTGGCTCTGTAAATTATATAAAAAATATCATCTCAAAAAATAAATTTGGCCCAATAGTGGAAATTGAAAGTTTCAGAGAACAAGCCCCGATAAGGAGAGATGCAAATGTATTGTGGGACCTGGGAACACATGATGTTTCCATCTTGAATTATTGGCTTAAAAAATTACCGAATAAAATTCGATCCATTAAAACAAGTAATTTAAAACTTCCTAAATACGACTCTATTTACATCAATCTTATATATAATAAAAAAATAAATGTGATCATTAAAAATTCATGGATATCACCAACTAAAGTTAGACTCATTAAAATTAAATTTAAAAATGCTATAGTTTATTGTGATGAAAATGAATCTTTATACAAAATAAAAATTTATAAAAAAAATTATAAAAATAATTGGACTAGTTACAAACTTGAGGTTCCTAATTTAGATCATAGTGAACCTTTATCTAAATTAACTGAATATATTTACAATTCTTTAAAACACAATACCAACAAGCTATTTGAGAATAATTTCAATGTGAAGGTTACAACGCTTTTGGAAAGAATAGAAAAATCTTCGTGAAAAAGGTCAATTTTACCGATGTTAATCCTTTATCTAAAAAAGAAGCATTTTTAGTTAAAAAAGAAATCATAAATACTATTAAAAAAAAAGATTTTATACTTGGTCAAAATGTCATCAAATTTGAAAAAAGATTTTCTGATATGTCTAATTCTAGATATGCAATAGGGTGTGCAAATGGTACTGATGCTTTAATTTTAGCTTTAAAATCATTAAATCTTAAAAAAAATCATGAGATCATAATACCTGGAATGACATACATATCCACTGGTCTTTGTGTAGCTCTCAATAATCTTAAATTAATATTTGCTGATGTTGATGATGATACTGGATTAATATCATTTGAGAGTATTAAAAAAAAATTATCTAAAAATACAAGAGCAATAATACCAGTTAATTTATATGGACAAAAAGTTGATATCAAATTACTTAGAAAAATAGTGGGTAAAAAAATTTTTATTATTGAAGATAGCGCCCAATCACATTTTGCTTCCAATTGCAAAAACTGCAAAAAAAATAGCCATTTGCTATGCTATAAAAAGGAAAAAAATCATAAATATTCCGATCTATCTTGTTACAGCTTTTATCCTGCAAAAAATTTAGGTGCCTATGGAGATGCTGGTTTGGTAACTACTAATAATATTAATTTATATAAAAAAATTTCTATTCTAAGGAATTTAGGAACGGTAAAAAAAAATGTTCATTTATATGAAGGAATAAATAGCAGATTAGACACTTTGCAGGCTTCAATTTTACTAAAAAAAATAAATTTAACTCCAAAATATAATAATTATCGTAGAAAAATTTCAAATTATTATGATGAAGAACTAGGTTGCGTTGGTGATATTAAATTGACAATTACAGATCCGGGTTCATCGAGACATCTTTATGTTATAAGAACTAAATACCGCGACAAGTTAGGTAAATTTCTTAAAAGTAAAAATGTTCATTGCCAAATACACTATGCATATAGCATGAATAAAGCTGGAGCTTTAAGAGCAAAAGCGAAAAATATTAAATTACCTACATCTGAGAGGTGGGCAAAAAAATGTATAAGCTTACCACTTCATCCAAGAATCAAAATAAGCGAAGTAAATTATGTTATTAAAATAATTAAAAAATTTTTCGCGAAAAATGGAAAATATAATAATTTTTAAAATAGATAGAGTAGGGGATTTAATACATTTATCAGGATGTATTAAAGCCATTCATGAAAATTTTAGAGGATCACAGATAACACTAGTTTGTTCAAAATCTAATTATCAGATAGCAAAAAACTATTCTTTCATTCGAAATTTTATAGTAATTGATAAAGAAGGTTCTTTGCGAATTCTAATCAAATATTTTAATCTACTTATATTAAATAAATACAGCCATTTATTTTTGTTAGACGGAAAAAATAAATCATTATTTTTGTCTTATTTTATAAGATCTAAGATCAAAAGTTCATTATGCTATTGGAAAGTTAAGAAAATATTTGGCATCAAGTACAATATATATAGACCATACACATTTATCCTAAATAGATTTATTAAAAATTATGTAATCAGTGATGAGAATTATTATAACACTAGCATCAAGTACCAAGACTTGTATTTTAAATTATTGGAAAATATAGAAATAAAAGTTAATTCAAAAAAAAACTATTATGTTCTTAACGATGAATATAAATCTGTTTATAAAAATTTCTTTAATAAATATATTAATGAAAATTTTTGTATTTTCCATTTCGACGAAAGATGGGATAAATATAGAGATATTGACTTTAAAAACTCCTTAAAAATTATATCAAGATTATCATCTAAAAATAAAGTTTTAATTACAACCGGAATTAAACCTTTTAAATTTTTAAATGAATTAGAAAATTTATATTGTTGTTTTGATTATAACAAAATTGATAAAAATTTAATAAAGATAAACTACATGGAGACTAATAAAGTTATAATTTTAAAAAATTTGCCTTTGGATTTGTTATCTTTTTTCATAGCAAATTCTATTAATAATATAAGTAGTCACTCAGGACCAATACTGAATATATCTACAGCTTTTGATATAAATGTTGTTGATATTATAAAACAATCTAAATTTAATGAACTTGGAAGGTGGATACCTTTAGTATCGAAATATAAACGTTACAGTTTCGAGGATTTGATAAATAATCTAGATGATTTTTAATATTATTTAATAAAAAAATAATTATTTCTATCTTTATAATTATTTAGTTTATTGGTACTTTCCAAATTAAAACCTGACAGATAATATGATTTATAACCCAAACTATTAATAAAATTTAATGATTCTTGAACATTTTTTTTAGAATGCTTTTCTTCTATTTCAACTAACAATACTGGTTTATTTCTTTTTATTATTTCAATAGCCCCATTTAATACATTTTCCTCATGTCCTTCGACATCAATCTTAATAAATCCTATATTATTATTAGCTAATATGTCATCCAATTTCTTTGTTCTAATTTTAAATGTTATAAAATCCTCATTATTAAGTAAATTTTTTTCATGAATTGTTGCAGCTCCCAATTTATACATTTCTTCATAATTTTTTTTATTTAATGTATTAAATCTTTTGGGAATTTTTAAATCTGTTGTAACACTCGCATCAGATAAAGCATTTTCATATAAGGTTATATTTTCTGCTAATTTTTTGAGATTTTTACTTAAATAAGAAAATAATAATGGGTTAGGTTCGAACGCATGTACATGCTTACTTATTTTAGATAATTGATAAGTATAAACACCTCTATACACTCCAACATCTACACTTTCCAAATTTTTATCTACTACTTTATCCAAAATTAACAATTCCTCTTCGTAGACTTTTTTAATTGCTCTATTCAATCTTTTTTTTAATAAGTATTTCTCTGAAAAAAATATTTTTTTAAATAAGAATTCTATTTCTTTATTAAATTTTATTCTCATATTTTAATTTTATTTAGAGCGTTGTTTTTAAATAAATTTGCTTCTTGGATGTATCTTCTAACCATTTGTGTAGTTTTGTGACCTGTCATAGCCATGATACTTCTTTCCTCCGCACCTAATTCAGCTGCGGAAGTGGCAAAACCTGATCTTAAACTATGTCCTGAGTATTTGTTTGAATCTAATCCTGCAATAGCCGTATATTTTTTTATTGTTAATGCTACGCTCTTATCAGATATGTCAAAAATTCTTCCAGATTCGATTTGTGATTTTTCAATCCAATTCTTTAATGCAACAACAGGACAATACTTTGAATTAGAAAAGTAGGGTATGCCTTTAATCATACCTTCACCAGATTGATCTGTTTTAGATCTTTTTATAAATATTTTTACTCCCTCAGGTACAAAATCAATATCTTCTTGTAAAATAGCTACAAGTTCAGATCTTCGAAAACCTCCAGCAAATCCAACTAAAATTAATGCTCTATTTTTAGCTCTTCTTTTTTCGCTTTTATCTTTATCAATAACATTAATAATTAATTTTAACTCGTTGATTAATATTGGTTTTTTTGCTTTCTGGTAGCTACCTTTTACTCGTTTTATTCCCATTAAATTTTCTGTAATCATTGGATGTTTTGTATCTATATAATGACCTGAAAGTTTGTGAATAACGCTTATAGAGGCTAATCTTCGTTTTAAAGTGCTAAATTTTGAAGTTTGAGATAAGTGGGTTAGGTAAAGACTAATAACTTTTGGTTCTGATGGCATTGATTTAAAGCCATGCTTAATACAAAAGCCAGCAAAGTCTTTATAGTCAGCTTTGTAAGCTCTTAGTGTATTTAACGCCTTAGAACTCTTTAAGTTCTTTAAAGTTTCTAATTCTAAGCTTTTAACATCTGTTACTAAATTACTCATATTTTCCGATAACCATTAATTATCGGAAATATATAATTGGAAAATTTAACGATGTCAAGTAATGAATTATGGTATCTTTGAACATGTTCGCAAGTAGAAAACGAATTATATTAGATAGAGGTCCAAGCTGGCCTGATTATCACGCTGCAGAGCCGTTTGTGATACGATATTACCCTCTTTTGAGACGTAGACCTAAGTGGTTTCCATTCAATATCTTTATCCATAAACTTCTAAAGAGCGATTTAGGGGACTTACACGACCATCATTGGTCATATATTACTGTAATACTCAAAGGAGGCTATTGGGAAACAACGGAAAAGGGCACTTTTTGGAGAAAACCTGGATATATAGGGTTTAGAAGGTATAATGACCAACATAGCATCAAGATACCTGAAAGAAAGTGTGCTTGGACCTTATTGTTTGTAGGTCCCAAAAGAGAGGCAAAATTACACGCTAAACACTCAAAAAACCCTTAATTTAAGCCACTTTTTGGTACTTCTGCCCCCTACTTTTGAAACCTTTATATTTCACCCATTAGTTGTACCGTTTTGCATGGATTTCTTAAAATTACCCCTTCTATGGCCGTTTAAACGCTATATTCCTAGACTGCAAACCTCACAAATCACATTGTTTAAAAACCCTCTTTTTGCTATTTCTTCTTAAATTTACCCTTACTTTATTGGCTTTTTCAACTTATTTATTTTGATGATATTCTTAGGCTATTACTATCTTCAAAAAATGCTGTATTTATTAGTTTATTTGTCAATTCTTATATTATGTGCTTATTATTATAATTTACTTTAAATATATTAATTTATTTAATAAATACAATAGCTTATATAGTATTATTAAAGTAAAATATTAACTTATATATGTTATATGGCACCTATTTTTTTTTGATCTCTAATGGAAATATAAATACCTGAAAACACTATTATGGCTAAACCTGCCCATGTCCAATGGTCCGGGAAATCAGTGAAAAAATAGTAACCTAAAATAACATTTGTAATGATCTCAAAGTAGCCAAAAGGTGCTAATTTAGATGCATCAGCATATTTAAGAGACAATATTAAAAAAAAGTGACCAAGACATGCAAAACAACCCATTAAAGCCAATAGTGACCATTGGTAAAAAGTGGGATTAATCCAAACAACAGGAACTAAAAATGAACCAACTACAGCCCCTACTACACCCGTTAATAATAAAGTTAATAAAGGACTATCTGAGCTGTGTAATTTACGAGTTATAATAAGATAAACACCGTAAAAAAAACCTGTTCCTAATGCAGCAATACTTACTAAATTAAAATCAATAAACCCAGGACGAATTACAATTAAACTTCCTATAAAACCAACTAATACAGCAGACCATCTTCTAAAACCTACTTTCTCACCCAAAAAAATAGGTGATAAAGCTGTAGTAATTAAAGGTGCTACAAATGCAAGAGTTAAAGCCTTTGCCATTGAAATTACAGAAATAGAGTAAAAAAATAACACATTG
>CEPX01194232.1_pt1 | contig 13577 bp, 11 predicted proteins | sample 361361 | NCBI WGS metagenome assembly CEPX01 (sample SAMEA2619974, study PRJEB7988) | marine metagenome | biome: marine biome (ENVO:00000447); feature: mesopelagic zone (ENVO:00000213) & marine oxygen minimum zone (ENVO:01000065); material: "saline water (ENVO:00002010), including plankton... | reverse complement strand
GAGCGAGCAACGGGCTCTGGGACTTTTCCAGCCCCCCGTTGCGAGCTTAGAGCGAGCAACGGGAATCGAACCCGTATCCTTAGGTTGGAAACCTAACATAATAGCCATTATACTATGCTCGCTAACTAGCTTTTATACTAACATATTATTTAAAATATTTAAAGGCTTTTAAATTTCTTCTACGCATAAACCTCCAAAAACCAATTAACAACGGAATCAAAACAACCAAAGCCATATTCCCATACTTAATAAACATTATTTGAGTCTGATCTTGGAAAACCAAATCCCTTTTAGCAATCTGTTTTAATTTAATTTCAGCTAAAGATTCTTGTTGCGCCAAATAAGAAACAATCTCAATACCAAAACCTAAATTCTCTGGCGAAGAAGACAAAAAAGTATCAGTTAAAAAATCAGAATCACCAAGAACAATTATCTTTCCCTTGCTATTATCATCTTTAGGCTCTAGAACCACAGACATAATTTTTCTTTCTAAATTTTGCGAAGAAAGTTTTTGTTGCGGAGATAGAAAAAACTCATCTTTTTGCTCTCCAGCATACTTAGTAGTAGCCAAAAGATTCTCAACTTTAAATCCCTTGTCTAATGCTTTTTTCTCATTGATTTTAATAGAACTTGACCAAGGCATAACCAAAGTTTCCAAACGCGATGTAATTAACGAACTTTCCAAAGCAGGCCCTATTTTTGGCCAAAACGGATATGGCAAAGCAAAACTAAGCATTCCTCCGCCAAAACGAACAGTTTCATTAGACCGTAAATCATAAACAATATTTTTTTCTATTTCTATTCCATAATCTTTTAAAAACAAAGAAAAATTATTTTCTATTGGCAAAACTGATAAATCCTCAAAATTAATACTAACTGCATCAATCAAAAAAAGTACAGAATTTCCCTTATTAATAAAATCTTCAATAGCCATTTTTAAAGATTGATCAAGTTCTTCTTTAGGACCAGGCACGATTAACACTTTTGCATTTTCTGGCAAAAAATTATTTTCTTCATTAAATACAAAATCTTCAACAATAAACTGCTTGCTAAGTTCTTGATTTAACAAATTAAAATCTTGTGTTAATATTTTAGCGTCATATCCTGATAAAAATACTATTTTTTCTTTATTTTTATCAGTTAATTTTTTAATAAAACTAGTTAATTGATACTCCAAATCACTAGTATTATTTAAAAAAGGAATTGCCTCATGCCTATGTTCAAACAAAATCACTAATCCAAAATAACCATTTTTAAGCTGGAGCTCTTCTTTGCTTCTTACATTAAATTGTATCTCTTGAATGCCAAATTCTTGGGCTTGTGCTAAAATTTCTACATCTTTTTGTGGATTTTTCTGCTCTAGGATAATTTGCCCATTGCCTAATATTTTATAATCCTGCAAAACATCCCTAACCTGCCTTACCAAAGATTGAAAATCAGCTGGAAACTTCCCAGAAGAGAACAAAACAATATTAACTTTTTCCTCTAAATTTGCTAAAACATTTTTAGTAGCAGGACTTAGCGAATAAATTTTTTCATCAGTTAAATCAATCCTGCCTGGAATATAATGTACAAAAATATTTGAAAATATAAATATTATTATTAATATAAAAAGAGTTATTTTATATTTTTTATAAATAAATATTCTGGTTTTTAATTTTCTTTTTTTAAGCAAAAAATAAGAAAAAAATAAAAGCAAACTTGTAAAAGAAATAAAATACCAAAGATCACGAATATCAATAACTCCTCTAGACATTGATGAAAAATGCGAAAGAGAAGAAAATGTTTCTAAGTAAGGTGTTAAAAAAAGCGGAACACTGCCTAATAAAAGATCAAATCCAGCAACAACCAAAAAAAAGCTAGCCCCTATAGACGTTAGCAAAGATGCAATTTGATTTTTAAAAAATGAAGAAATTAAAATGCCTAAAGAGATTAAAACTAATGCTAGACTCACGCTAGATAAGATTTGTCCTAAGATTACTCCCCAATCTAGGTTTCCAAAATAATTTAGACTAAAGCTAATTGGCAAAACAAAAATTAAGCTAATTAAAACAAAAACAAGGCCTGAAAAAAACTTTCCTAGTAAAAATTCTAAATCTCGAATAGGATGAGTTAATAAAAATTCCCATGTTCCTGTGCTTTTTTCCTCGGAAATAGATCCCATTGTAATAGCTGGAATTAAAAGCAAATAAAGCCAAGGTAAAAAAACAAACAACATTCGCAAAGACGCTTGTCCAGCAATAAAAACATTTCTAAAAAATAAAAACTCTAAAAGAATTAAAAATACAATTAAAATAACATAAGCAACTGGGCTGTCAAAATAACTGCGCAATTCTTTTTTAGTAATTAAAAAAATATTTTTCAAATTAATTTTTTTCATTTTTTTCGAGTTAATTTTCTAAAAACATCTTCTAATTTTTTCTCTTGTTCTCGCAACTCCCAAATCGTCCAATTATATTTATGCGCTAATTTAGAAATTTCAGGTCTAATTTCTTGGCTGTTTTTAAGCAAAATTTTAGCCTTAAAAAAATCTAAATTTTTAGATTCAATATTAAGTTTAGCCTTGTATTCTCGAGCCAAATCTCGTAAAACTGGCTCTAAATTATTTCCTTGTATATTTAAAATAATTATTTTTTTAGCTTGAGCAGACAAAGCTAGCTCGTCTGGCGTTCCATCAGCGGCTAATTTTCCTTGATTAATAATTAAAATTCTAGAAGCTACTGCTTGCACTTCTGCCATAACATGAGTACTCATAATAATAGTTTGTTCCATATTCTTAGCTAAACTTTTAATAAGCTGACGAATTTCTTCTCTCTGATTTGGATCTAGGCCCTCTGTTGGCTCATCCATAATAATAATATCTGGCTGTCCTAGCAATGCTGTGGCAATGCCAACTCTTTGCTTATAACCCTTAGAAAGCTCTGAAACAGATTTATAAAAAACATCAGAAATAGCACAGCTATTTACTGCAAAATCAAGAGATTCTAATTTTTGAGCTTTGGACAAATTTTTTAGATCAGCTGATAAATTTAAAATTTCTGAAACAAGCATGTCTTTGTATAAAGGATTATTTTCAGCTAAATAACCAATATGTTTTTGAGCTTGCTCTGTGTTTTCTAAAACAGAAATGCCTGCAATTTTTATACTGCCTTGGTCTGGGAATAAAAATCCAGATAAAAGACGCAAAGTTGTTGTTTTGCCTGCGCCATTAGGACCTAAAAAACCAATAATCTCTCCTTTTTGAATTTCAAAAGAAAGATTATCAACTGCTTTTACTCGTCCAAAAGATTTAAATAAGTTTAAAACTTGAATCATAAAACTTAATTTAATAAATTATAATTTAAAAGTCAAGTATTGCTTTTTTGTAAAAAATATTATATTATAATAATACCCTCTGCGGGTTTTTATTTTTTAACATATACATATGCAAAATCAAGAAAAAAACTTTAAAACTTTAGTTAATATGACTCCTGCGGCTATATTTATAACGAAAAAAGATAAAATAATTTATACTAATAAATATACTAGAAAAATTATTGGATACACTAAAAAAGAAACAACTAATACAAATTTTTTCAAGATTGTTCACCCAGATTTTCATCCTATTTTACAAAAAAATCTAAATAAACGCTCTAAAGGCAAGACAACTAAGTTTCAAAAAGAAATAAAAATAATAACAAAGCAAGGCAAAACACGCTGGGTTAGTGTAAATTCAAAAGGAATTAAAACAAAAAATGGAATAATTGTTTTGGGTGTATCGCTTGATATTACTGAAAAAAAACAAGCTGAGGAAAAATTAAAACATAGCGAGGCAAAATACAGAGCACTAGTTGAAAACTCTAACATGGCTATTGCAGTAATGGACAAAAATGGTAAATTTTTATTTTTAAATAAATTAGAAGCTAAGATGCAAGGAGGAGTGCCTGCAGATTTTATAAACAAATCTATAAGCAGTATATATCCAAAAAAATTTACTGATAAACAGATTAAAATTTTTAAACAAGTAATAAAGTCAAATAAGCTTATTAAAAAACATTCGCTTATTAAATTGCCTAGCGGAAAAAAACGCTGGATTTTCAGTAGTGTTATACCTTTACTAGATACAATTAATAAAAAACACTTAGTCCAGGTAATTTCCCATGACATAACTCATCATATTGAAACACACAATGCTCTTAAAGTTTCTGAAAAAAAATTCCGCTCTTTTGTAGAAAATGCAATTAATGGTGCTTATCAAAGCACACCACAAGGCAAAATTATCATGGCTAATATGTCGCTAGTTAAAATGCTTGGCTATAAATCTATAAAAGAATTAAAGCAAATCAATACTAAATTCTTATACCCATCTCTTAAAAAAAGAAAGGAGTTTACTGGACATATTGAAAAACATGGATCTTTAAGCAATGTTGAAGTTATTTTAAAAACAAAAAATAACGAATTAATCACTGTTTTAGAAAATTCCAGAGTAGTTAAAAATAAAAAAGGTAAAATATTATATTATGAAGGAACATTAATTGATATTACTGAGAGAAAACAAATTGAACAAACAAAAAGTGACTTTGTGTCCCTAGCTTCGCATCAATTGCGCACTCCTTTGGCAACTATTAACTGGTATACTGAAATATTGCTTCAAAAAATACCCAATCCCTTAAGCAAAGACCAAACACAATGCATAAAAGCAGTTGCTTCAGCAAGCCAAAGAATGATTAATTTAGTTAATAATCTTTTAAGTATTTCAAAATTAGAACTAGGAACTCTTTCTATAAAAATTAGGCAAATAAATATTTCTAAAATAACTAGAAATCTTTTATCTAATCTAAGACCTGGTATTATTGAAAAAAACTTGACAATACATGAAAAATTTGGTAAAAGTATAATACTTAGAACTGATTTTGAATTAATACAAATTGTTTTACAAAATCTTTTGTCTAATGCAGTAAAATATACTAAAAAAAATGGAGAGATTAAAATACAAATATTAAAACAAAAGCTTAAAAAAAGAATTTTTATAAAAATAAAAGATAATGGCTGTGGAATCCCAAAGTCACAGCAAAATAAAATTTTTTCTAAATTTTTTAGAAGTTATAATGCTAAAAAACAAGATACCACTGGCACAGGATTGGGCTTATACATTGCAAAATCAATAATTTATTATTTAAACGGCAATATCTGGTTTAAATCTAAGCATAAAAAAGGAACTATATTTTATATAACACTTCCTATTAATTTAAAAATTAAAACTAGACAGGACAAAAAAACATGAGCATAGTTAATAATAAAAAAATTCTCATAGTAGAGGATGAAATATTAATGCTAAAAGCACTAGTTCGTGTTTTAAACCAAGCTGGGTTTGATACTTTAGAAGCTTGCAATGGAAAAGAAGGATTAAAAACAGCCTTATTAAAAAAGCCTGATTTGATTTTATTAGATATTATTATGCCAAAAATGGATGGCTTAACAATGCTTCGAAAGCTACAAAAAAATAAATGGGGCTCTAAAGTTCCTGTTATTTTTTTAACTAATTTGTCTGATCCAGAAAAAATTGTAGCTGCTACTCGCTCTTATACTAAAACTTTATCAAATGGCATGTATGATTATTTAATTAAATCGGATTGGCGCTTAACAGATGTGGTAAAAAAAGTCAAAGAAAAATTAGAAATGTTGTAAAAATAAGTCCCTTTAGTTTTTTACTGAACTAAAGGGAAAATAAAATTCAACTAGGCTAGTACTAGTGCTTGTTTTATTTTTTTTCAAGCACTACGCCATACATAGTAGACTCAATCCCTGTTTTAAAAATAATCTCCCACCCATTCTCTTGTGCTATTTTTTCAAAAGCATAGCACGGAATCATTAAAAATTTGAACCACTCTCCAATCTCTTTTTTCCATTCTATTCGAGCCGTTTCTGTAACTATTTCTTCTTTTTTAAAAACTCTATTAAAAAGACAGCTGGTTTGCTCGTGCAAAGGATTGCGAATGGTTGCAATTATTCTTGCGCCTTGCAAAGAAATGCTATTAATTACACTAAAAAGCTTTTTAAGCTTTTCTAGTGTTCCTACTTGCGCAATACTATTATGCATTAATAGTATTGTACCAAAAGACATTAACATAAATACACGCTCTTTATCCAGCTCATTCATGCTTGCTTTATGCACTTTAATCACTCCTCTTTTTCGCATAACCTCGCATATTACACTAGAAATATCAACAGCGTGAACATCTTTTGCGCCGAGCTCTTGCAAGTATAAACAATTCTTTCCAGCACCTGCGCCAAGATCCAAAATTGGATCTCCAATACTAACAAAATCAAACACTTTTCTTTCAGCATCTGGCCATTTATCATATTCTGAAAAATAAGTTTTTATTTTGCCTTCCAGCTTATTTCCCGGAATAATTTTGCCTAGATCTGAAATAATTCCTGCTCTTAAAAAATAAGGGTCTTTTTGATCAAGCGTATTATTAAAATACATAGCAATGGCTTTCTCAAAAACACTCATTGCTCTTTCTTCGTTCCCGCTCATTATACTTGCCCCCAATTTTCCTTGTTTGAATAATAGAGGAAAATTAGATTATGCAAATTTTAAAATTTTTAAAAGAACATATGTCTATATCTAGCGAATTACTATAAAAATACAATATTTTTAAAAATTTGTCAAGGTTTTTATCATACTTACTAGTGTATTAAATATTTGCTTTTATACTATCTATATTCTGTTTTAATATATTTATTGCATGCTTTGGCTAATTTTTGCATTTGCTCTTTTGTATATGATTTATATTTTTTAAATTTAGGATCCAAAGTTTTTGCATTTTTAAAACTTTGTAAAAAATATCTTTTGCCATTTTTTATCATTTTAGCCATTTGCAAGATATCTTGTTTTTTATGCAAATTTGGCAAAATAGTAGATCTAAATTCATGATCAATCCCAGAATTTATAATTAAATCAATGCTTTTTTTAATTGTCAAAGTTTGAATCTTAGAATTTGTAATTTTTTGATATCTATTAAAAGGCGCTTTAATATCCATTGCAATATAATCTATTAATTTATTATTTATCAAATCCTCCAGCTTATTAGGCATTGAGCCATTATGATCCAGCTTAATTAAAAAGTTAAATTTTTTTATTTTTTTTAAAAATTCTGATAAATTATTTTGCAATAATGGCTCTCCTCCTGTAATGCAAATTCCGTCTAAAAAACTCTTCCTACTTTGCAAAAAATGCAAAATAGTTTTTTCTGAAATATTTTTTGCCTTAAGAGCAGAACAATGTTCTGCGCATACTAGTTCAGGATTAAAACAAAAGCCGCAACGATAATTACAGCCAAAACAAAAAATAGTTGCAACGATTTTACCGTCCCAATCTGCAAAAGAATTTTTTACAAATCCATGAATTTTGAGCATTATGATGACTTAAGATTTTCTATAATCTCTTCCTTGTCTGGCGCGCCGACCCATTCTTTAATAATCTTTTCTCCATTAACAAGAACAAGATGCGGCGTTGACATAACGCCATATTTACGAGCCTGTTCTAGGCCGTTTGGCTCGGAAACATCGATTTGCTCTACTTTTACTAAGCCTTGCTCTTCTAATTTGTTACCAAGCTCTTTAGCAGGCGGGCAAGCATGACACATTGGTTGTGAAAATATTTTCAAAATCATGAATTATGAATTATGAATTATGAATCATGGAAAAAACGCATAAATCTTAATTCATAACTTTTTAATTTTTAATAACATATTCTTTTCTATGCTCATACTCTTCTTGTTTTCCTTTGTGCCATTGCTGAACAGGACGCAAATAACCAACAACCCTGGAGTAAACCTCGCAAGGCTGCTTTATCACGCATTTATAGCAGTAAAAATGCTCTCCTGATAAATAACCATGAGAAGGACAAACACTAAAAGTAGGAGTAATTGAAAAATAAGGTAAATGAAAATTTTGAGAAATCTTTTTAACTAAATTCTTAGTGCTTTTTCCATTATTTAATTCCTCTCCTAAAAACGCATGCATTACTGTGCCGCCAGTATAACGAGTTTGTAGGGAGTCTTGCAATTTCAATGCCTTAAAAACATCATCAGTATATTTTACTGGCAAATGAGTTGAATTAGTATAATAAGGCTCTTTATCACCAGCTGTTTTCATATTAGGATATAATTTCTTATCTTTTAAAGCAAGACTATAACTAGAACCCTCAGCAGGAGTTGCTTCTAAATTATAAAAAGCTTTATTTTTCTTTTGATAATTAATTAATCTTTTATTCATAAAATCTAGAACATCAACAGCAAACTTATGCCCTTGCCTTGAAACAATATCTTTGTTTAGAAAATTTTCCAAAGCCTCGTTCATTCCTAATAAACCAATTGTTGAAAAATGATTAGCCCAATATTTACCCTTAGACTTTTTAACGTCTTCTAAATAATACTTTGAATAAGGATAAAGACCATTTTGCGTAAATCTTTCTAAAATTTTTCGCTTAATCTGTAAACTTTCACAAGCTATATCCATAAGCCTGCCTAATTTTGTAAAAAATTCTTTCTTAGTTTTAGACACATATCCAATCCTAGGCATATTAATAGTTACAACGCCAATACTTCCTGTAAGAGGCGAAGCGCCAAATAATCCGCCGCCTCTTTTATAAAGCTTTCTATTATCTATTCGCAATCTACAACACATGCTTCTTGCATCATCTGGGCTCATATCAGACGATACAAAATTAGCAAAATAAGGTATGCCATATTTTGCAGTCATTTCCCAAATAGAATTAAACTTAGGATTATCCCAATCAAAATCACTAGTTATATTATAAGTAGGAATTGGAAAACTAAAAACCCTGCCTTTTGAATCTCCTTTAACCATTAATTCTGCAAAAGCCTGATTAATCATATCCATTTCTTCTTGAAAATCGCTATATTTTTCTTTTTGTCTTTTGCCTCCAATAATAACATTTTGACAAGCTAAGTTTGTAGGCACTATTAAGTCCATAGTTATATTAGAAAAAGGACATTGAAATCCAACTCTAGTAGGAACATTCATATTAAAAAGAAACTCTTGCAAACATTGTTTAACATCTTTGTACGCTAAATTATCATAATGAATAAAAGGAGCTAAATAAGTATCAAAACTAGAAAAAGCTTGAGCTCCTGCTGATTCTCCTTGCATTGTAAAAACAAAATTAACTGCCTGACCAAGAGCAGTTTGAAAATGTTTTGGAGGCTTGCTTTCTATTTTACCAAAAACTCCTCCAAACCCTTTAATTAATAAATCTTCTAAGCTCCAGCCAACACAATAAACTGATAAAATTCCTAAATCATGAATATGAAAATCACCATTATTATGCGCCTGTCTAATTTCTGCTGGATAAATTTTTTCCAGCCAATAACGAGCTGTTACTTTATCAGCAATATGATTATTTAATCCTTGCAAAGAATAAGCCATATTACTATTTTCCTTAACTCGCCAATCACTTTCTCCTAAATAATCATCTATTAGATCTAATTTTATATCTGTTTCACGAATTTTACGATGCTGGTCCCTGTAAAGAATATAAGCTTTGGCTGTTTTAAAAAATCCCTGCTTCATTAAAATTAATTCAACAACATCTTGCACTTGTTCAACATTTGGAATTTTCCCATGTTTGAATTTTTTATTAAGCCTTAATATTGCCTTGCTTGCTAAGTCCGTAGCTACTTGTTTATTGCCTTGCTTAGTAGCTAAAAAAGCTCGCTCAAGAGCTTTAATAATTTTTTCTACTCTAAAAGATACTACTCGACCATCTCTTTTTTGGATTTGTTTTATCATGTTTATATTTTTTAATACTTAATACCTGCCCTAAATAGAACAGGTATTACTTATTCTAATAAAAATAAAAGCATGTGTCAAATTTCTATTTCATCCTTCTTCTAATAAAGGCAGGGATATCTAAAATATCTTCATCAGAAGAAGCAGGTTTTTTTGTATTATCTTTTTGAACTTCTTGCCTTTCTTCTTCGTCTAAGTAAGGCAAAGGAGTTTCTTCTTCAAATTTTGGAAATTCTTTATTTTTTTGTTTTTTCTCTGAACTATCTTCTTGTTTTGAAAAACTAGCATCATCAAATCCAGTTGCCACAACAGTAATTTTTAATTCTCCCTTTTTTAAACTATCATCAACAACAGCTCCAAAAATAACCTTTGCTTCTGAGTCAATGCTTTCAGTAATAATATTAGCAGCTTCGTTTATCTCGAGCATGCTTATGTCTTGACCACCGCAAACATTAAATAAAACTCCTTTGGCCCCATCAATCGAAAGCTCTAGCAATGGACTATTAATAGCTGCCTTAGCAGCCTCAGAAGATCTATTTTCTCCAGTTGCTCTACCAATTCCCATTAGAGCAGAACCAGCATCTTTCATAACTGCTTTAATATCAGCAAAATCAACATTAACAATTCCAGGAATTGTAATTAAGTCAGAAATACCTTGCACGCCTTGTCGCAAAACATCATCCACAACAGCAAAAGCATTAAGCAGAGAAGTTTTCTTTTCAATAATAGACAAAAGCTTATCATTAGGAATAGTAATTAAAGTATCTACTCTTTCTCTTAAATCTTCTAATCCTGATTCTGCAATCCGAACTCTTTGAGCTCCTTCAAAAGAAAATGGTTTTGTTACCACTGCTACTGTTAGAGCTCCTGCATCACGAGAAGCCTCAGCTACGATAGGTGCGGCACCAGTTCCTGTTCCTCCTCCTAAGCCGCAAGTAATAAAAACCATGTCATATCCTTTTACTGATTCATGAATTTCGTCTTTATTTTCTTCAGCAGCTTGGCGACCCAGCTCTGGGTTCATTCCTGCTCCTAATCCTTTAGTAAGATTTTTACCAATGTTAATTTTTTCTGGCGCATTGCTGTGATGCAAATCTTGAGCATCAGTATTAATAGCACAAAAATCAACTCCTTTGATTTTAGCGCTCATCATTCTAGCAATGCCGTTTCCTCCTGAACCGCCAACACCAATTACTTTAATGCGGGCAAATGTTTCTATGTCTGGTTGAATTCTTGGCATAGTGTTTGTTGCTTAATAATTAAAAAACCTGTTCAGGTTTTTTGTTTTTATGTTTATTTCCATCATCATAACAAACTTTAAATTTTATGCAACCTTAAAGTTATCCACATTGCAAATTTTGCAATGCTTATGGCAAGAACGCCCTTAGCCACTGCTTAATTTTTCTTAAAGCTGACAAGTCTTTTGAAAAACCTATTTTAGAATATATTTGTTCTTGTTCTTTAGCTCCATATAAAATAAGACCAGCTGCTGTTACATATTCAGGATCCATAATTGACTCTACAACTCCTGTTAAGCCTTGCGGAATTCCAATTTGCACAGGAAGAGAAAGAACTTTTTTAGCTAAATCAGTTATAAAGGGAATTTTTGATCCACCGCCAACCAAAACAACACCACCAGGCAAAAGAGCTTCGCGATGAATTTTTTTTAATTCTAAATTAATTAAAGAAAAAACTTCTTGTAAACGAGCCTCTACAATCTCTACAATCTCCTCTTGGAAAACAAAGCCTTGTTCTAAGGAATCGATTTTGCTTAAATCAATTTTTTTATTTTGAGAAATTTTATCTTTTAAAGCTGAGCCGTATTTTATTTTAATAGCCTCAGCAGTTTCTATGGATGTTTTTAAACCTATTGCAATATCAGAAGTTATATGACCCGCGCCCAAAGGCAAAACATTGGCTGTTAAAATACTTGCTTCTTCATAAACTAACAAATCAGTAGTCCCTGCTCCTAAGTTAATAACTGCTACTCCTAATTCTTTTTGTCTTTTACTTAAAACAGCTAATTCATCTGCTAGCGGCGCAACAACCATAGCATTAATATCAACACCAGCCTGATTAATACATTTTTCTAAATTTTTAATAAAAGGATCTAAGCCTTGGATCAACAAAGCATCGACTTCTAAACGAACACCATTCATTCCAATTGGATTTTTAATTTTTTGACTATCAATAGTAAACTCGCGAGGAATTATTTCTAAGACCTGGCAATTTCCTGGCAAAGAAACAGCTTGAGCCGCTTCAACAACCCTAGACACATCATCTTGTGAAACTTCTCCATCAGCCCTTGAAACAGCTACTGTGCCATGAACTGATTGAGAACAAATATGAGAACCTTCTAAGCTTACAAAAGCATGCTCTAATGGCAATCCAGCGGATTGCTCTGCTTTTTGCTTTGCTAGTTCTATGGCTTTTATTGTTTCTTCAATATCAATAACAACACCACGGCGCAAACCATGGCAAGGAATCTTAGCAAAGCCTAAAATTTTTATTTGTTCTGAGTCAAAGTGCTTTTGAGCAATTAGAGCCTTAACACTGCTAGTGCCAATGTCTAGACTAGAAATAATTTTTGTTTTTGCCATAAAATAATATTAACATAAATCACAAAACAACACAAATTTTAACGTCTTGATCTTGATTTAAAATCTTCTTCTATTTTTCCTAGTTTTCGTAATTTATCATACTCATTTTTTGCTTTAATGCGATAAAGTGCTGATTGTTTTTTAGCAGTCTTGCTAAGCTTTTCTTGTACAAATCTTGATTTTCTAGCTCCAATTAAAACTCTAGACCTTTGCACGCCTTGCTTAAATCTTCGCAAAAGCCCTTCTGAGCTTTCTTTGTCTCTTTTTATAACTTTTATCATTCATTGGTCACCTCTCTTTCTATAATCTTTTTTTTAATTCTTCAACGATTTTATTTTCTTTAATAACTTCTTGGGATCCTGTTTCCATATCACGCAAAATAATTGTTTCTTCTAAAGCCTCTTTTTGTCCTAAAATAAGAGCAAATTTAGCTTTTATTTGATTAGCAATTCTCAACTGAGATTTTAAACTATCACGAGAAAGCGAAGCAGAAACCTTAAAATTTTGGCTTTGCAAGTCTCTAAAAAGCCGCAATGCTTTTTTCTTTGCTAAAAGACCTAATTGGGCAATAAATACTTGGTATGAAAAATCTGTTTGGCTAATTTTATTTTTCCGTGTCTTTATTTGTTCTATAATTCTTTCTACTCCCAAAGCCACTCCAACTCCTGGAGTAGATTTCGCCCCAAAAAGCTCTATTAATCCATCGTACCGTCCTCCGCCGCCTAGAGCGCCTTGGCCTTGGTTGTCTTCTTTAGTCTCTATTTCAAAAACAGTTTTAGTATAATAATCTAAGCCGCGAACAAGGCATGGCTCTAGATCATAAGGCAGGTCAAGTTCATCAAGAAATTCTAAAACATTTTTAAAATGTTCATTGCATTCTTTGCAAAGATGATCAATCGACTTAGGAGATTGGTTTACAACTTCCTTACAAGCTTGATTTTTACAATCTAGGACACGCAAAGGATTTACACGCAATCGTCTTTTGCAGTCTTTACAAAGATTATTAGTTTTTCCTCTAAAATATTCTTTTAAAAAATTTTGAAAGTCGGGCCGACATTCAGGACATCCAATACTATTAACTTTAATAATTAAATTTTTTAAATTTAAGCTTTTAAAAATTTGGTAAACAACTTGAATAATCTGTGCATCACAACAAGCATCTTTGGATCCGATTATTTC
>CEPX01198233.1_pt1 | contig 13578 bp, 7 predicted proteins | sample 361361 | NCBI WGS metagenome assembly CEPX01 (sample SAMEA2619974, study PRJEB7988) | marine metagenome | biome: marine biome (ENVO:00000447); feature: mesopelagic zone (ENVO:00000213) & marine oxygen minimum zone (ENVO:01000065); material: "saline water (ENVO:00002010), including plankton... | reverse complement strand
TCTTTTCCAGCATCAAAAAACGTTAGAAAAACTCCGCCATTTACTCTTGTTGAATTTCTCACAACACCTAATAGTTGATAAGCTTCTTTTGTAATCGGAATAAACCGACGATATTGATCATTGATTTGTGCCAATTGATAAATACCATCTAAAAACACAATGTCTGTGAGAATATTAAATGCTTCGCAGGAAGGATAATTATAATTGTCACGAAGGTTTCTAGCTATATTTTTCTTTTTAGTGATTTCATCAAGGATATCCTCTACTGATGTGTCTTGATCCTCTGATTTGTCATCTACATAATTAGAATTGTCTAATTCGAATTTTACGGAACCAAAATTCAAAGGGTCTTTGGTTCCCTCAACTAGCACAAAGACATTTAAAGGTTTGCTTTTGTCTACTGGTACCTCCTTAATTTTATTTACACCTTGGTAAATGGTCCAAAATACATACAAACCTGACCAATTATTTCCTTCTTTGTATTTACCCCCCAGTACCTCATAGTGCTTACCTTGATAATAAACGCTCCTAATCTGATGAGTTATTAGAATGAAGTCCCCGGGCTGAAGCTTTTTTTTCAATTTGTAAGACCAACCTCGATAGGTGTTGTTTTTATGTCTTATGTCTATATCATAGTCTATATATGCTCCCAATTCTTTGGTGACCATATACACTTTTCCCTCCGTGGATTTTTGATGCACAAATCCATCATTGTAGGATGTTCCATCTTTAGAATCTTCGAGCATTTTGGCCTTTTGGACCCATTCAGGTAGAGAAGTATTGTTACTAGTTGCTCTATCAGAGTTTAAGGCATTTTGAACATTTTGTTTATGATTACTGCTCATTTGCCTCAAATGATGGCTCAATTTCCTTTATTTCCATTGCTCTTCTTTGTTCCAGGTAGTCTTCTAAAGCAGTCATCTTACCCACTTCAGCATCCAGGAAGTAGCCTCCCGTATTGACAGAATAGTTTTCTGGCTGAATGATTTGTATTTCTTCGAAATAAAAAGGAACTCGTTTTAGGTACTCGAGTGAGATTTTCAATTGGTTGATCAGTTGGTCACTTGCACCGGTTAAGTCGTTTGAAAAGAAAATGGTCTCTAAAGATTTCATGTCTACTTCAAAAGGTTGTTTGATTTTCAAAGCCCCATTACCTCTTCCAATTCCATCTATTCCAACCAAGTAATTTTTGAATGCCTGTCGAGCAGCAATTGCAGCTGTTAAAATCATTCTAGAATCTCCCATGTCATCAGAATTTAGAATTTTCCCGACTTCCTCAAGTTCAAACACTCTCACTTCATTGATCCCAGAACCTTCAATTACTTCTTGATTATAATCGACTACTATTTTTACATCAGTCAGAATAGTTTTTATTTCATAGTTGTTTTGAACCTGGAAGAAATTATAATTGATTGTACGTCCTATGTTGGGGTTTTCCAGACTTACGATTTCTTTTCTAGAGTCAGTCGCGCTATATTCCTCTGAACTACTGACTTGCACCTCAACTCTGTTTTCCTGAGTTGTTTCCTGAGCTACTTTTTTGATAGTACTGGCAACCTGCTTTTTAAATGACTCACGACTTTCTTTATTAGAAGTTTTGCCACTATTTGTTTTGCTTAGCTCGTGTGCATTTTTCTTGTTGTCCGTGACAGATTTGTTTTTATTTTTAGAATAATTCGTGTCAATGGATCCTTTTATTGGGCCATACCCACCCGAAACACTGGCGTTGATGCTGAAAGCCTCTGCATCTGTTTCTGTTGCGCTTCTGGAAGTTTCTGTATTGGTCTTTTCATCAGTTTTAAAACTTGCCTCTTCTGCAGCCTCTTGAGAGTCTTTTTTACTAAATTCATCGGTTAGCTTATCCTCGAAAGAGGAAGTCTGTTTAGCTGTAGTGGCACTACTGGTTAGTTTGCTTTTTGTTTGCTTTTGAGTGAGATTGGTTGTTCTCTCTAGAATGATTTCTTTCCGTTCATTTGGAAATAGATTTTCAGTATGAGTAAGTTCTCCTAGACTGTATCCATTCCATGAGACCAGTATTTTATGTGTCTCTATGAATTTGATTATTGGAACATTGAATTCATAATTAGAGGATGCTTTTGGGTTCACTACCGCTGTAAGTATTCTTTGATCTCTTTCTCCAGAATCTGTGTATCTTGGGAAAAGAGCTATCCTATCCCTATTTGAGTTTCTGATCGATTTTAAATAGCCTTTCAAAGTAAGGCCATCGTCATTGTAATATCGGTCTCCATAGAAGTCAAACACATCTATTGCAATTTTGTCCTCAATTTCATTATTACTATCTATTATGAAATCGCTGATTAGATCAGCTAATGGGTCTGAGTCTGGACGAATCACATTGTCAATAATGCTTCTCCCCCCGAATTGTTCAGGGTTGTTCCAGTATTGAACAAATAGTAACCTAAGTTGCATAAGGCCAACTTCCTGCAGATTTGCTAAAGCTTTTTGGTGCAATAACTCCTCATTATTGATCTTCTTTAAATCTGTATCTGACTCAAGAATCTGCTGTTCAGTGTGTTTATAATAATGATCACATAAATTCATCATTGAATACAAATAATCAATTACCGAGTAGTTGTGTGGGTAGATGTAATTCAAGAATTCGAACTTGCCATATCTCGGGGTATGTTTGTATCGTATTCCAAATGCATTGCTGCTAAACTCGGGGAATTGATGCTTGATTTTGTAGGTGTGATAATTTACTGCCACTACATAAGAGAATGTTTTTGAAAACATCAAAAACCTCATTTTCACGCGAATAGTTCGAGTGGTTTGCCTGGAGTAATTTTCGAAATTAAATTTTATTTTTTCAAAGGAAGAATCTCTTAGTTTGGTGTAGAGGTCTGTAAATTCCTGGACAATATGCTTGCCATTTTGGAAACTATTTAAAATGTCATTTAGTCTCTGACGGTCTCTTTGCCATCGCTCTTTGTCCTGATTAAGATTGACCTTGGACTGCTGGATTTGGTCTGTTCTGGATTCTATATCTTCTAGTTGTGATTCAATCTCGTCCTTTCTTTTTGTTAGAACATCGCTTGAGTCTAAATTTTCGAGTTCTTCAGCTTGTATGTCAAACAATCGTTCTTGCTGTGGGGTGAGTGCTTCCGATGCAAAAAGCTTAGAACGAAAATCGGAAAGACAAAGGTTCCAATCGTCATGATCGCTTAGGTCATATGATCCAAGGTTCAGGTCTAATGGCTGGAATTCTTTTAAGTTAGGAATCCCTTTAACTATCGCGAATTCATAACCTTTGGAAGTGATAGATGAGTCAATTCCAGCATCCAACTCTACCCATTTCCCATTTTTTACATACCCAAATCGTTCGGGAAGAAGAGCACCATTTTCATCAAGTCCTTGCTCACGATCTAGCAATAGGTAGCCGTTCACTCTTGCTTCATGTACTATACGTTGTTTTATGTCTCTTGCTTTAAACAATGCATTGATGGTTTCCTGGTATTTATTACGATAAGCGCTTATTCTTGAGAAGTTTGTCTGTATTAGTTCATGAGATTTTGGGACTAAAAGACCATTTTCCTCACCATTCATTGAATTTAATGATGCAATGGCTTGGCTAAGTTCATAGGCAAGTTTGGTTTGAAATGTCTCCTCATCATCAGCCATTTTGAATAGGCGGTACCAATGCTTCGGCCTAAAATCAATTGGAAAACGGAATCTTACGGAATTGTTAACAACATTTGATGGCAGTTGAGGTGTGTTATTTGCTTGCGGTTCCTGATCTTTTAGCTTGACAAAAGCTATTTTGTCATTTTGATCCGTATGCATATTGTGGATCACCAACATTCTTTGATTCAAACTAAAGTACCCATATCCACCATTACCAACAATTTCCTCAGCATCATTAATCAGGTCTCTGTATATGATTTGTCCACCACGATCTCCTGATGAAATGATTAATTCTGATCCGTCTTCATTTACATCTGCAATTGTAGGAGTCAAGTTTGGTGTACTTATTGTGTAAATTGTTGTCTCACCGGTCTCAAGATCTGTCACACCGATATCTTTTGAATAAGTAGTTGAAATGAGCTTTTTCTCATCTCCTGAGAAAGTGATGGAAAGAATGTTACTACTATGTGCAGGAAGGTTAGTAATAGAATCTGGAAAGAGGAAATCAGATACCATAATGTCTCCAGAGTACTGTTTGGTATATATTTTTCCTTTTTCACTAACTATGCATTCCCCTTTTGGGGGTATTGCTTCTAAAACCTGTCTGACTCTATCATAGACGAAGAAATTTGATCCATCTTGAATCAGTATGTATTTGTTCTTTTGTACGGTAAAGATGCTATGGACCCCTGTGTATGACTCATAAAATGGAGTGCCCGGATGTCCAACTGCATACAATGAAAGACTAGATCTCAGGCAAGTGCTGATTAAGTAATTGCCTTGAGGACTAATTGTTCTAATGCGTTGATAGTTAGAATCTAATTGATGGGAGTAGACCAAATTACGATCCTGCAAATCATATAATACCTGATAACCATTGTAGTTAAGGACAACATGACGCCCATCTAAGGCTGAATTATCAAATCTATCTATTTCAATACCAAGTAATGCCTTTATCTTGGTGCCATCACTGACATTGATAACTGTGTGGTAACCCGTTTTCGAAACCAAACAGGAATCGTCTTCATTGAAGTATAAACGTTCAGAAATTCCATCAATCAACCAAAGGACATTACTGGTTTCGAGATCAAGCAGTAAGCATTGGTTATTAAATGATAAAATGGCTTTTGAAGAATCATGAGCATAATCAAAGCCATTAAACCAGCCTGGATTGACTCCCAGATCAATCTCTTCAAGTTTGTCCTCTGCAAATGTCCAAACTAAAGTAACGCTATTGGTGAATAGAAGTACTTTTTCTGAGTTAAGAAAAATGGCTCCTTTTAAATAATCCTCAAAGTGATGCTCGTAGCTAGTATCTTGATCATCTAAGAATGAAACTACTTGCAAAGTGCGACTATGAACGTTTATAAATAGGTTATTAAAAGGTCCTAAATGAGAGTGGCTATAATAGCCTGAGTATGATTTTACCAATTCTCCTGTAGCGAGTCTAAACACCTCAGAAGTATTGTTTTTGTATAACCTGAAATATTCAGTACCCTGTTGTTGTGGATTCATTCCTGCCGTGTAAGGCGTGTTTAATTCAAGGACTGCTAAGGAGTCTAGATTTATGAGAAATGTATTTGCATTCCCGTATTGAATAGCCACCAAATAGTTATCCTCACCAAAAAAATGGAATGATTTTAAACTCAGCTTTCCAATAGCGATTTTACTTTCAGTTGAATCTAACAGGTTGTATAGAACTAGCTCTTCATTAGTATAATCATAGGTTACACAATATTTTTCGTCATTTGAAAATGAGGTGCATTCGGAGTATCTGTGATATGGTAGGTTAGGAAGTGCCTTTATCGAGCCATCTGATTTGATTAATAGGTGCTCAGTATACAATTCATATAAGATGGTTTCATCATTATGGTCAGTCTTTAAAGGGAGAGACCTTTTATTGTCAATAGTCTCGATTATTTGCTGGTTCACAATTGATCCTTTAGATAAGTCAATTGTAGTCAATTCGTAATTTTCAACATACCTCTCATTATTCAGTGGGCCATATAGTGACTCTCCACATACATGAAGAAACCTGCCAAATCTGATTTTATAGTTGATTGAATTGGTGTATGCGATATCAACAACTTCACCTACCCCAACGTCCTCAATTTTATTCTCGACCGTATTAGAGTCGACAGCAGGTTCTGCCTCATTTTTAACAGCTTCCTGGATCAGGTCTTGTGGTTTAATTACAGATTCGAAAAGACTTACATAAAAACTATCAAGAGGAACATTGAATACTTCCGTGAATTCTATTTGACTTTGGGATTTTGGAGTCTGAATTTTAAGAAATTCGTCGTAAGGAGTGATTTTTTCAAGATTTTTAAATGACTCTGTAGTTCCTAAAATTGATTCTTCTGTAAAACCTTCGGCATCTTCAACAAGGTCACTTTCATCAACGATTTCATTTAATTGATCCTTTCCGCCAATATATAATTCTTTGAAGTGCGTATCAATATTTGCCTGTGTGTAAAACCCTAGAGATGTATTTGGAATGAGAATTGAGTTCTCCCAATTGTAGACTTCATAATTGTTGATATGAAATGTCAGGTTGGATTCGTTTTGAACTACCGCGAGAACTAAATCTCCCACGATATCCGTGTTGAATTTTTCCTCATGAATTGTCTTGCTTACATCATTGACTACCTCATAAATGACTACTTTATATCCAGTATAGGATTCTGAAAAATTATTGATGGTAAAGTAAGAGAAATTCTGAGGGTCACGATAATTAAAAACCAATCCTGATTGATAGGTCGATCCCGGATGCATTTTGAGTAGAATAATGCTCTTTTCAAGCTCAGCGAGTTCAGGACTAATTAGTAGAGAGCCAGTCTTGTTGGTACTTGATCCAACTTGAGAAGTTTGATATAGATAATTATTCTCTATGAGCCATTTGGGGGTCTCTTGTCCGAAATTGACTATTTGCCAGGTTTGATCGGATAGAGAGAGTAGTAGGTTAGGTGGTGTACTCATCTGTTAATTCCGTTTTATTTGAATTTACGGAAATAATTGATAATCAACAAATTATGATGTGTTTTTGGGTTGAAGAATTCATGGCTGAAGGTTTGGGTATTGTTTTTTTTTATTTGAATCTGGTTTGTTTGTACCTTATATGTTTATTAACTAGCATGGCAGCAAAACAAAGATTTCTCTCTCTGGATGTCTTCCGGGGAGCAACCGTATTTTTAATGATCGTAGTGAACAACCCCAGTCAATGGGGTGTTCAGTACGGCCCTTTGCAACATGCTGCCTGGCATGGATTTACACTTACCGATCTAGTTTTTCCTTCTTTTTTGTTTGCAGTGGGTAATGCCATGGCATTTGTAATGGGGAGATATGAAGGGCAGGGAGAAGGGTATTTCTGGAAGAAAGTACTCAAGCGATCATTGATGATTTTTTTAATTGGTTTGGGTCTCAATTGGTTTCCATTCTACGATTTTGGCTCTGGTGAATTTATTTCGTTTTCTACATTAAGAATATTTGGTGTGTTGCAGCGAATTGCCTTTTGCTATTTCATTGCAGCGATCATCATTCATTACCTTAAAACCAATCGATTAATTATTTATACATCGCTTCTACTCCTGTTCGGGTATTGGTTTGTGGTTTGGATATTCGGAAAAGGAGATCCCTACAGTATTTCTGGATTTGTAGGTAATCAGTGGGATTTGGCTATTGTAGGACCAAATCATGTTTATCAGGGAGAAGGAATGCCTTTCGATCCGGAAGGTTTTTTAAGCACACTGCCATCAGTGGTCAATGTTTTAATTGGTTATTTGGTTGGACTCTATTTTACCCGAAGAGGAGTATCCTATGAGGTCCTTGCAAAACTATTAGTTGCAGGTGCTCTATTGATTCTTGCTGGTTTGACCTGGGATTTATTCTTTCCAATAAATAAGAAGATATGGACTAGTTCATTTGTGCTGTTAACCTCAGGAATATGCATGAGTGCTTTAGCCATACTGGCCTATTTAATTGAATTAAAGAAAAGTCAAAGTTGGACGCATTTCTTCGTGGTTTTTGGGAAGAACCCATTGTTTATCTACGCTTTTTCATGGGTTCTAGCGGTTCTTTTTTGGATGGTTCAGTTAGGTGGAAAATCGATTCAGTCATGGATTTATGATAGCTATAATTTGATGATGAGTGAGGCACTCGCTTCCCTGTTTTATGCTATTACTTTTACCATGATCAATTGGATTATTGGTTTTTACCTAGATCAAAAGAAAGTTTACATCCGTGTTTAATCACAAATCCTGATCAGTTAATGAGCCGACTTCTTCAATACAAGTGAGCTTAACTGTAGTTCCTTTCATACAAATGGAGCCGTATTCTGTTGCTACTTCATAATTGATCATCACACTCTGACCATCTTCTAAAGTGAAATTGCTAAGTGGGTCGTTCATTTGCTCTTTAGAAATAGGAGGGGTACCACAGTATCCAACAATTATTGGTTCTAGATAATCGCCATTATCTAGTTTCAATAACCAGCCGCATCCATCCAGGTCAGACCAGTCTTCTACTAAAGCATGAGTGTCACAATTTGTGGTAGCCAGCTCTTCCTCGGTACAAGAAAATATGGATAATGATAGCACTACGAGCAGCGAAAGAGTTACTTTTTTCATCTTTTAGTGGGTTTACTCTTAAGACTCACCTTTGGTAAAAAGGGTTGTAAAAAAGAAAGGCCACCCAAAACGGGTGACCTATCACTCTCTGCGCTATGATAATCAACAACTAAACCTCAGCTAACATGAACTGATTCAGTATATATTCTAATTCAGCGGCTTGTTTTACTCCCGACTGTCTCCATTTGATCTCACCCTTCTGATAGATAACCAATGTTGGTACGCTTTGAATTCTCAAGCTTCTGGCCAACTGTTGATTTCTGTCCACATCTACCTTGACGATAGCTGCTTTGTCTTTTACTCTTGTTTTTAACTCGCTAAGTATTGGTCCCAGCATTTGACAAGGTCCACACCATTCTGCTGAGAAGTCAACTAAGACAGGTTTGTCGGATTGTATGATTTCGCTGAATGATTGTGCCATTTTTATGCGTTTTGTGGTACCAATGCATTCACATCGTACCAGGAACCTCCATTATAAACATCAAGACCTTGAGCTCCTAAGAATGCACAAGCCTGACCGCTTCTGTTGCCACTCATACAGCATAGAACCAATGGTCCTTCCATTGCTTTGAATTCGTCAACTCTTGCTGGCACTTCGTTCAAAGGAATGTTGATTGCTCCTGGTACACTACCACCTGCAAATTCCATTGGAGATCTTACGTCAATAATCTTTGCTCCTTCGTTGATTAATTTTTGTAAACTCATATTTTTAAAATTTTTATGTTTCTTGTTTAAATCTGATATGCAAATAAACGACGAAGATTAAAAGACGTTTGTAACAAGGGTTACACTGGAAACTGCGATAAGTCATTTTTTAAAATAGTCTATATCAGTACCTTGTGAATGGATGATCCCTAGTTTTGAGTTCACAAAATGCTTCAATTATGGAAACAAGAATTATTGTAGACAATTTGAAATGTGGTGGCTGTGCCAACACCATCAAGAATAATCTTCAGAAAATTGAGGGTGTAAATGCTGTTGCTGTAGAAGTAGAAACTTCGGAGGTCACTCTATTACATGATACTGCTGTGAGTAAACAGGTCTTTCTCGACAAGTTGAGTAGCCTGGGTTATCCTGAACAAGGTACTAGCACCGGTATGCAAAAAGTGAAATCTTATGTGAGTTGTGCCGTTGGGAGAATGGCTTAATTAACGATCACGGAGAAAGATACCTGATCTTTATTTCCTTCGGGATCTGTAACTGTCAATAGATGTTGTCCGGATCTAAGTTTTAATGGGAGAGAAGATTGCTCCAAAGTACTTCCCAGGTATTCGTCATCCAGGTACCAAAACAGTTCACGATCCGTATATCGTGTGGCTACTCTGCTGACCACTGGCTGGTAGCTGCCGTCGAAATCACGAGTGACAATGATGTTCGCATGATCCAATGGGTAGATGATTTCAAGAACTTCTGATTCATTTCTTGTTGGACAAGAAGGATTGTGAGTTGGTAATTGCTCCACAAGTCCACCGTTCTTGCGCAAATAATAATTAACATCTGGAGGGTAGCTTAAAAAGACTTTGGTTTGTTGGTTGCCTTTCCAGCAATGCGAGCAAACGATGTGATTATTTTCTATCAGCAAAGCTTTGTGAAATTCGCATACTCGCATTGGTTTCATGTTTTTCGGAGCCTTTTGTTCCTCCACCTCAGGACAATCATCTGAAGCGTAAAATCCTGTGTGTTTGCATGTTTTGATAGTCACTAATTCTGAGGGATTAGCCTCAAACCATTCATCGCCTGGCAATACATTTAGTATGTTAAATAGTAGAGGACCTGCACTTCTCATGCCAGACAAACTTTTGTTTGATTGCCCATCAAAATTACCAACCCAGATCACAATGGTATGGGTAGGTGTAGTTCCAACTGCCCAGGCGTCTTTATGACCATAACTGGTTCCTGTTTTCCATGCTATTGGTTTCTGATTGCCATATTTTTTCCAGTAAAACTCCAAACCAGGTCGAATGAGTTCTTTCATTTCTTCCAAAATGAGGGTGCTTGCTCCTTCACTGACTAGTTGAGTTTGTAAATTGGAGGCATCTGGTAGGTAGTGAATGTCTTCAAATTGTCCATCATTAGCTAAGCCTCGATAAAGTGCGGCAATGTCCCACGGAGTGACTTCCGATCCTCCCAGGATGATTGGTAGACCGTATTCGTCAGAAGTGCGAAAGAGGGTGGAAATTCCAGCAGCTTTTAGATTGTTGTAAAACTTGTTGACACCATAGGCATTTAGTAAACGAATAGCTGGGATGTTCAGTGAATAAATGAGGGCTTTGTTTGCTGGGATGATTCCAGAAAATTCTTCTGAAGCGTTGTTGGGAGAGAAACTGCTGAAATAGGTGGGCACATCTTTAATTAGGGTCTTGGGAAGAATCAATCCATCATCAATAGAGAGGGCGTACAGAAAGGGTTTTAATATGGAACCACTCGATCTCGCTGCCTGAACACCGTCTACTCTTCCCAGGTTTTCTAAATCATCAAAGTCCTGACTGCCCACATAGCTCAAAACATCACCTGAGGCATTATCCACTACCAAAGCACTTGCATTGTAGATACCCATCTGCTTCATTCGGGCAGAATGTTGCTTGACGAAAAAATCTGTTTCATACTGGATGTCAGGATCAATGGTTGTCTTGACAATGTCGAGTTGATTTTTTTGGTGAATCAATTCGGTGAGATGCGGAGCTGCTAATGGAAAGGGAATGATTTCGTTGGGGACAGGTTCTAAAAGTGAGAGCTCGTAGGTTTCCTTGTCAATTATGTTCTTGTTAAAAAGCTTGAGTAATAATTGGTCACGTTTGATTTGAAGAGCATCTTCGTTTTTGGAAGGGAAAATCATCCCTGGTGCATTTGGGAGGACTGCAAGAGTTGCAGCTTCTGCCCATGATAATTGTGTGGGCTTCTTATCAAAGAACCGGTAGCTAGCTGCTTGATAACCTCTGATGTTGCTTCCGTAAGGAGCGTACGTTAGGTATTGTGTAAGGATTTCCTCCTTTGAAAATCTAGTCTCTAACTTAATTGCCAGGAAGATCTCCAGAAATTTCTGGAGAAGTGTTCTGTCCTGATTCCGAATCATGCGAGCTACTTGCATGGTGATGGTAGAGCCTCCGCTGACAACTTCGCCTTGACTGATGTTCAGGTAAACAGCTCTGAAAAGAGCTAATGGATTAAATCCTGGATGATAATCAAAATATTGATCCTCGTATATCAGGACTGCTTGCTTAAGATTGCCAGGTATTTCCGATTGCAATTGTGGAGGCAAGCACCACTGTTCATCACGATTAAGAAATACACGAAGAAAGGAGCTGTCCTTTGCAAGAATAACTTGGCTGTAATCAGCTGGAATACGCTGCTTGAGTGGCACTATTAAATAGACCAATAAAGCCAATATCAGAATGCCAGCACCTGTGACAACCTTTCTCCACATATCAATTATTTGGTCACATTCACCGTTTTAGTAGGCTTTGTGGCAATGTAGTCGTTGTTGTACATTGCTTCACATCTTGCTCCAGGCATGATATAGCTACCTGCTGTGATTGCATTAATTTTTACTACGAAATCCAGATTCTGTTTTTGTAGATCAAAGAACCACATAATTCTGTCATCTCGGATATCGAGGTACTCTTCTTTTCCTGTAATCCAACTAGCCATCCAACTCGATTCCACTTCACCATTTAATCGGGTGTTTTCAATTTCCCATCCAGACGGAAGGATCTGCATTAAGGCCACTTCTTCGATAGTTGGAGTTACGCTTTTATTGAATACTCTAAATCTTCCGTAGAAAGTACTTCCTTGTTTTACATTGGAAATGTCGATGCTTTCACCATCCTCATTGAACCAGCTCACATCCAAAGTGATGTTTTTGTTTTGCTCTTGTGTATTGTCCTTCAGTGGTACGCCATTACTCGAGACAGTCGCATAGAGTTGTGAAATCTTCACATCCGAATTAAGTGATACTTTCATTTGCTGACCATAACCCTCATTAATGTACAAGTTGTAGGTGTCCACTGATTTAATGGATGCTGTTTTGCCGTTTGGTAACTCCACAAGTCCTTCAATGATCAAGTCATTAGCCGCTGTAATTCCCATTTTGTCAAAATAGTTGCCTATACCGAGGAGCATCTGGCCTACAGTTTGAGTAGAATACCAGTAGTGGCTGGATAGTGTTTTGGCCAATGTTTTGGCAAGTAACTCCGCGTCTTCTTTACGGTCAAGGATCGTTAGACATCTAAGAATAATACCCAGATCACGATTGTGTGATCCATATGTCCAACTGAATTCCTGATACTCTTCCACTGTCATGCTGATATTGTCAGCAAGTCCTTGTACTTTGTCTTGTGCGCCTGCAAGTTTGTAAGAAGTCACAAGCATCCATTTCTGCACACTATTCATCTCGGAATAGTTGTTTTGCTTGAGGAGATTCATCTCTGCAATTGGGGCCTTATTGGCTAGTGCCAATACAAAACATCTATTGACTCGAGTCATCAGATACTTAGGGTCTCTTGAGCCGTTTCTTGCTTGTCTTTCCAGGTATCTAATAATGCCATCATACATGAGGTCAGGGACTACATATCCAGCTCTTCGAGCTTCTACCAAGAATTGACCAGCATAATTACTACCCCAATCACTTACTGAGGTGCCACCTGGCCAATAACTAAATCCACCATCAGATAATTGGAACATCCTGAGTCGATCTATTCCAGCGTTAATATTCTTGTCAATCTCCTTTAGTTTCTCCTTGTCATTTTTAAACAAGGTTTTCAATGCCAATTGTGGGAATACCGAAGATGTTGTTTGTTCGATGCAGCCATATGGGTATCTGATCAGATAATCCAATCGATGCATAAAATCCATATTCGGGAACACTGCCAGCTTTAGACGGGCATTGTTGGTGCCATCCAATCCAACTTTTGGCAAGTTAATAGTTATGGTTTCTCCAGGTTTGATCACTTTTTCTTCGGACTGGTAAACTCTGGAGGCACTTGGGCTCACAGGTATGTCTGCTTCGAATGTGCTTTTGGTGTCTTTACCTTTTCCAATGATAGTGATCTTTCCTTGCCCTACAGCTTCCTTTACCTTGATCTTAAATTCGAATAACTGATCGTCAACTGACTCGAAGCTATGGCTGACAGATTTGCTTCCTACGACTTCAAGTGGACCACTGGTGCTGATAGCAATATCAACCGGACCAAGCTTTTCTCGGGTAGCAAAAACATTCACAGGCACCACAAATTCATCTCCAGGTTTCAAAGCTCTTGGAATGGTAGGTTGGATGATTAGGTCACTACGAACGGGAACAGTTTTTTCAGCTGAT